>Ga0208767_1002392_pt1 | contig 14224 bp, 7 predicted proteins | sample VirMetDEL_Mar_21_FD_184514 | JGI IMG/M metagenome (GOLD analysis project Ga0208767, IMG submission 184514) | Aqueous microbial communities from the Delaware River and Bay under freshwater to marine salinity gradient to study organic matter... | ecosystem: Environmental > Aquatic > Marine >... | reverse complement strand
GATTTCTGTTAACTTACAAGGCGACGGAGTTTTATCTGAAACAAACGAATATGAATATGTACGATATTTAGCAGATAAAAGTCCGCTTACGATTGAGCCGATCTTTGTTGATCCTGAGTTCTTATACGTAGAAGCGGTGATTGACGTAACTTATTCTAGAAAATTAACAAGCAAATCTACGTCAGAACTTGAAGCTTTAGTAAGACAGGCTGTTCTTTCTTATAATACTACAAACCTTGATGATTTTGGAAAAACTCTTCGTTCATCAAGACTTATTACCACAATAGACGCATTAGATGAAAGTATACTAGGTTCTGACCTTTGCGTCAATCCTATTATAGAATATGCCCCGATATTAAACTTAACTCTTAATCCTAGTTTTAAATTTAATGAAAAACTTGTAAAACCATATCCGTACCGTGCAGCGTCAGGATTTTCAGATTTTAAACCGTCAATAGTAAGTTCAACATTTACATACTCTGGTATTGTATCTAAGCTACAAGATGATGGTGCAGGAAATATGAGAATTATTAATACAAGCACAACTAATCCTGAAATTATCAATCCTACTATTGGAACTGTTGATTACACAACAGGTGAAATTAAATTAATTAATTTTGCAGTAGAATCTTTTTCTGGCGACGCAATTAAAATATATGCGGCTACAACTTCTTCAAATGTCACTGCACCAAAGAGTAGAATTTTAACAATAAGAGATGAAGATATTCTTATTAACTTTATAGAGTCAAAATCATAATGGCTATAGATAAATTAATTTCGTTTCATATTGAGAGACAGTTTCCTGCAATATATCGTGAGGATGGTCAAGAACTTGTGCAATTTGTAAAAGAATATTATAAATTCTTAGAAACAAACACAAGCCAATCTTTATATAATGGAAGAAGAATATACGAGTATCGTGATATTGATACTACGCTTGAAAGAATGCTATTATTCTTTAAAAATAAGTACCTTGCCGATCTTATTTTTGATGATACTACAATTCGTATTATTGTAAAAAATATATTAGGTCTTTATAGACGCAAAGGTACAAAAGACGGTTTAACTTTATTCTTTCAACTTTTTTATAATGAAACAATAAAAGTATATAATCCATCACGAGATATGTTACGTCCATCGGACTCGGAATGGAAAAAAGGCCGCTATCTTCAAATGTTTCCAAATGACGGAATATTCACGTCTACAAGAAACAGCCTACAATATACTTATCAAGATATTATAGGTAAAACGATTATAGGTGAAGCTTCAGAAGCAAAAGCTGTTGTTGATAAAATTAATTTAATTATTCTAAATAATTCAATTGTTCCTATTGTGTTTATTAATGATATAACTGGAAATTTTATAGGACTTGAAGGTATTGTCTCGGTTATAAACGGCATACCTGTAAGATTTGGAACTATAGACGGATCTTTATCAAGCATAGCAATTGACAATAACTTTAGAGGAACGCTTAATAATAACATTGGTGATATTGTAACTTTTAAGAGTGTTTCAGATTCAATAGGAGGTCGCGGATTAGTTACAAACGTAACCACTGAATTTACTGGAGTTGTTAGTTATGAAGTTGCGGACGGCGGTTGGGGATATTCAGTTGACTCAACAAAGTTATTAGTATCTAACCAAGTTATCTTCATGGATAACTCAGCTTTAAATTTTACGATTCTAGAAAAGCTTGTAGACACAAATGGTAATACTGGAGTTGTAATAGGCCAATCAGATTTGCTTGTAGCAGTTAAAGCCGATGCAGGAAAAGAGTTTTCTGATAGCTATGTTATTTCTACTGTTGACCGCACACCAAATGTTACACTTAATTCTTTATCAGGAAGTACTGCTATAAGAGTTGTAGCAAAAAATGACACATCACCTGGTAATCTTTATCCTGATACATTAAATGCTAGCGACGTTAAAGTTGGCGAACTAAAAAATACTGAAACCGTGTCACTCATTTTTGATGTGATAGGAGATTTTACGAGTGTCCCTCTTAATTCTTCAGATTATAATACAGTTCCTCCGGCAGTAAAAGCAATGACAGGAACGGCTTCACCTGTTACTTTATCCACACCGTTAAATACAGCATTTGACTTAAGTAGTGTTGACCTTGGAACAATTGTAAGATTTGATAATATAGATCCAGGCGCCGATTATGAAAACGATGTATATTCTGTGGCTTATGATACTCGAGTTACTTTGTTTGAAAGAAAACCGCAAGAAATTACTTTACAAAACATTCCAGCTACATTAAACATTGGGGATGAAGTTACACAAAGTAGCGTTGGCGGAAAAGTTATCGCCATACAAGATACTACAATCACAATAGTACCATATTCATATTATGGATTTAATTCTACGGATCCAATTGTATTTGGTGGAGAAAATTGGCCTATAGTTGCTCTATCTACAAAATTCAATTCTATTAATTTTGCAGGATATAATGCTACTATAGATTCTATAACTAATTTTGGTATAGGAAGAATTGTAAACGTAGACATTATTGATTCAGGATATGGATATCTTCATAACGAAATTGTTGATGTAATAGATTCTGCCGGACGAACTGCGGCGAAAGGAACAATATCTGCTAGATCTCAAGGTTCAACTGGAGGATATTGGGCTTCTTTAGATTCTCATTTAAATGGTTATTCAAATAAAAATGGTTTGTTGGAATATTTTGACTCAGGAAAACGTATTCAAGATAGCGAATATTATCAAGAGTATTCATATGAAGTTCAATCAAAACTTGGTATAGAACAATATGAGGAAAATTTAAAAGAAATAACTCATGTGGCTGGTACAAAATTATTTGGGAGATTTAACCTTGAAGATAACATAGAATCTAAAGCAGATTTGGATCAAGCAGTAATAGTTTTTGATGGTGTACCTCCGCCAGAAATTCCAGTAGGCGTTACAGCCGAAGCATCCATAAGATATGTGACTGCGGATACGAATAAAGTAACTACAGACGGATTTGTAGAAGGTCAAAGCTAATAATAGTAGATAAATAAATTAAACTCTAAAGCGAGAAAAAAGAAATGGCAAAACAAACTATTAATATTGGTACCACCGTAAACGATGGCACAGGTGATCCGTTAAGAACTGCGTTTGATAAAGTAAATGATAACTTTGACGAACTTTATGCCACTAGCGCATTTTCTGGAAGTTATACCGATCTTACTAACAAACCTACTTCAATAACAAGCTTTGGTATTACAGATAGTACAGCAGGTTATGTTTTAACAACAGATGGATCTGCTGGATTTACGTTTCAAACTAAGTTTCCAAGTAGAACAACCGCCACAAAAACAACGGCTTCACTTGCTAATAATGCGCAAGGAAGTATAGATATTACAGGATTTAAATCTTATTCACTTATGTCTATTGAAACAGATCGTGCAGCATGGGTAAGACTATACACAACAGCTGCAGCAAGAACTGCGGATACATCAAGAACACAAGGAGTTGATCCAGATCCAAATGCAGGAGTTATTGCGGAAGTAATTACTTCAGGTGCATCAACGGTTGCATTTACTCCGGCAGTACTTGGATTTAATAACGAATCAACCCCTACAACAGTTATACCAGCTTTAGTTAAAAATCTTTCTGGTTCAACTTCAACGGTTCAAGTAACACTTAAACTTCTGCAGTTGGAGGACTAAATGAAAAAGACGGTTAACGTAGTTCTTGTCGAAGGTACCGACGAAGACGCGTTTATTGCGTCTTTTGAAACAAATGAAAATGTTGAACTTAAGAACCCAATTCGTTCTATTCCAACTCTTTTAACTATGCGTGTTGAGGAAGATTATATTGATACCTTTAAAGAAGACGAAAGAATAAGTGCTGTTGAAAAAAATGATTTTATTCCAGTTCCTTATGGTCTTACTTATGAAACTCAAACAGGAACTGTTGTAACAGAACGAACCGATATATTCAGCGCAAGTAATAACGGTACATCGTATATGCCTTTGCAGTTGTATGATGATGTTGATATACAACCGCAGACAACGATAGTTGGAAATGACCCAGACGACGATGCAAATCAATTAGCGGATGTAGATTATTATTCAGCGTTTTTTGGTAAAAATGTTGACTTTGTTGCCCTTGAAGTTGGACCTGTAACTTCATCATATAACAATTATCAAACAGATCCACATCCAGATTTTACTGATCCGGACAATCCAACTAATTCTAGATTTATACCAACAGATTGGCCTGATCTTGAAGCACCTGCAAACAAACAAGCTACAAACGGAAATTATTTTACATCTCATGGCATTGGTGTATTAAGTGCTGCTGCAGGTAGATATTGTGGATTTGCAAAGAAAGCAAATATGTATATGGTTTCTTTAGAAGGTGATGATAGTGATCCTATAGAGTGCATAAACGCAATTATTTCATGGCATAACAGCAAATCAAACAATCCTGAAACCGGCGTACCAAATCCAACAATATTAAATAACAGCTGGGGATATAATACTACTCATTATTGGCTTGTTGAAGTTGATGATATTGATTCAATAGAAACACCGGCAGGAACTGTAAACAGACCAGGATCTTCTTGGGGTACAGATTTAAGTCCTTTTGTTGATGCAAATATGTTACCAGTCCGTTTAAAAAGATCTGATAATACTTGGATATGGGCAATATCATTTCATATCAATCCTACATACACCGCATTAAAAACTGCTATGGATGCAGCTTGGGATGCTGGTATTACTGTTGTTAATTCAGCAGGAAATGCCGGATCTGTATACGCAAAGTCTGACGATGCTGAATTTAATAATCTTTGTAGAACGTCCGCAAATCCACTTACTTATTACACAAGAACAATTAATTCATTCAGTCAAGTTACGGCAGTTACAAACAACACAACAACTTTAGGAAATTTAACTTGGTATACTCATCGTTTATATGGTCCTGCAGGATCTACAAGAAATAAAGCGATTGATGTTGCGGCAGGACAAAATTCTCAAAAATATCCTATTCTTGATAATTATTCAACTAGAGGAAAAGGAATTGATATAATAGCAAAAGGCTCTGATAGCTATAATGCATATCCTGTATATACAATGGCCGACGGAAAGTGGGGTTACTTTGGTGGAACATCATGTGCTGCTCCTAATGTTTCAGGAAAAGCTGCTTGTGAAATGGAAAAATATTTTTATTATAACGGCAGTTGGCCAACGAATAGCCAAGTAAAAGAAATATTACTTAATCAAGCAAAAGCCGAAGTGTATGGAGTTGAAAGTACTGATTGGTCTGCGGTAGGCAGCGCCGATACTGGCTTTACGACAACAGAAGACGAAGACGGTGATACTCTTGCAAAGATAGAAGTAGGAACCGCAATAAACGGCGGAATAGGATATTCAGATTTAATTGATACTACAACATTAACATCATTCTTTAATGCACAAGGGTTTAATAGATCAAATACTACAGGCTATAGACCAACAAGCGGTGGCGTATATCCTAGACCACGCATTAAAAGATAATGAATAAATATAAAACAAAAAAAGAAACGAACGAAGGTAAAAAATGGCAACTATTGTAACAAGCAGTTATAGGACTGATTTAACACGCCTGTTCGTGAGCGATGTATCCACGAGTGATTATTATCTTTTTGTGTCGAGCACGGCAAATACAAGTGTAAGCAATAGTCAAGAGTCTAAAAGAGAATTTTTGGAAAAGACTTTATTTGGTAAAAAGATAGATCCTGATGATGTTTTTTATATGACAAAAAATTATCCTTGGGAAATTAATAAAGTATATACACAATATGATAATGCGGTTGATTTATCGGATAAGCAATACTATGCTGTAGTATATCCAGAAAATAACCAAACTGGTGATTATAGGATATATAAATGCTTATTTAATAATTACGGTGCTCAATCTATTAATCCTCCGAATTATAGTGCATCAACTCCAAATCAAATATATGAAATGGCCGACGGATACATATGGAAATATATGTATGAATTAAGCGTATCTGAATTTGATAAGTATAACACTATTGGTTATATTCCTATAATTGAAGATGCAAGCGCAAACACAGCAAGCGCAAATACCGGTACGTCATCAGCAACAAGCACAATAGATCAAGTATTTGTTTTAAATGCAGATACAAATAAAGGATATGAAAGCGTATCCGGCGCAATATATCAAGTAACCCGCGGAAATGAAAATACAGTATCTATTACAGGTCCTGCGGGGGCGTTTTCGGAAATTGAAAATTATTATTCTGGATATACTCTTTATGTAACAAACACAACTACAAGTGTATCAAAGCTCTATACTGTAAATACATATGAATGGGATAATACAAACCAAAGAGGAGTTGTAACCCTTAATGAAGGTACTCCTATTGATGGAGTTTTAACAAACTCTGCTAATTATCAACTTACTCCAAAAGTTCTTATTACTGGAAACGGTACAGGTGCTTCAGCTATACCAATTATTGATTCAAATGGAACAATTACCAAAATAAGAGTAATTAATCGCGGATCAGGTTATACAGATGCATCCGCGAGTGTCGTAGATCCATATGCATTTAATCCAGATTCTATTGCTTCACAAGATACAAGAGTTGTTCTAAAACCTATTCTTTCACCAAAAGGTGGGCATAATGCAAACTTGGTTGATGAATTAAATAGTAAGCATGCTCTTACATTTATTGGATTGGATAATTTTGATAACGATATTATACCAACATCAAATCAATTTGCAAGTGTTGGTATTGTTAAAAATCCAGAGTTTAAAGTATTTCCAAATCCATCAGTATTTGATAATAGAATAGAACTTATTTTTGATTCGCATTCTTTATCAGTAAATGATGTAATCACACAAATAGAATCTGCAAATACATCAAGTGATTTTTATAATAAAACTAGATTTTCAGGAAAGGTGCATGCAATTTCAGGAGATGTGGTTAATATATGTGAATATATGGGGCCGTATCCTAATGATGCGCCTGACGTTGCAAACACGGATTTTAGTGATGTTTCTCTTAAGATTAGTTTACCATTATTATCTCCAGACAGTGAAACATTAACGATAAATACAGATAACAGTCCGGCATATCCTTCAGGTTATGATTCTTCAACCTATCCAGGATTTGCCCTTTCATCATACGTCCAAAGAACCGGTGAAGTTTTATATATGAATAATTTCACATCGGTGTCAAGAACAGCAAACTCAAAAGAACAATTCAAAATACTTCTTGAATTTTAAGGAAAACACTAAATGCCTATTAACAGAGACTTAAATGTTGATCCGTACTTCGATGATTATAATTTAGAAAAACAGTTCTATAGAGTTCTGTTTAAACCTTCATATGCAGTACAAGCAAGAGAACTAACTCAGCTTCAAACGGTTTTACAAAATCAAATAGAACAATTTGGAGATCATATTTTTAAAGAAGGCAGCATCATTAAAGGTGTTAACTTTACAGAATTAGACACTCTTAAATATGTAAAAGTTACAAACACAGGCGGGTTTGATCCAACCTCTTATGTTGGTTTTCAAGATACAATAACTATTGGTGCCACAACATATAAAAGAGATAATTCTTATGAGCTTAGAGGGACCGTATCAGGAGTAAAGGCGAGAGTTGTTGCCGCGACTCGTGGGTTTGAAACAAGAAATCCAGATCTAAATACTTTTTATATTGATTATACGAATACATCATCAGGAAACAAAGTATTTCAATCTGGTGAACTTCTTAACGTATATAAAATTAGCGAATATGAAGTAGGTTCAACAACAAATAGGTCTGAAACATTATCAGCTACAATTAACGTCACAACTTTTTCTGGTGCTACAGGTAATTCTTACGGTTTACGTACGTCTCCTGGTATTATATACCAAAAAGGTCATTTCTTATATGCTGAAGAGCAACTTGTTATTATTTCAAAATATACAAACAGTCCTACTGACGTTTCCGTAGGATTTATAGTTCAAGAAAATGTAATTAATGCGTTTCAAGATGCGTCTTTGTATGATAACGCAAACGGATCTTCTAATCAAAATGCCCCTGGCGCAGATAGACTTAAACTTGTTCCAGTTCTTACTGCAAAAACAACTTCAGAGGCTGACGCAGATACTACATTCTTTACTCTTAAAAAATATTCAAATGGTAATGCAATTCTTGTTCGTGATGTTGCACAATATCATGTTCTTGGAGAAGAAATGGCTCGTCGGACGTATGAGGAGTCAGGCGATTATGTTGTTGAAGATTTTAAAACCAAAGTTATTAAAAGAGACTCAAGCCTAAAAGCTGCTGTTGGAAAAGGCATTGCATATGTAAAAGGTTATCGTGTTGAAAACCGCGCTGAATTATTTCTTGACGTAGATGATATTGCAAATACTTCAGTAGGTGAAAGAACAAATCAGGCGGTGTCATTTAATTATGGATCTTATTTAAATATTATTGCGCCGTCTACAGGCAGTGCAGTAGGAACCGTAGATATAAGTGATTTTTCAACTGTAACTTTAAAAGATGAAGCTTCAAGTGCAGCTGGTACAGCAAGAGTAAGAAACGTTACAGACTCAAAAATATTCTTGTTTGATATAAGACTTAATTCCGGGTCAAAAATTAAAGACATAGAAGAAATATCAGGAACCGATGGTAGTTTATTTGTAGCAAACAATTCAATAATTCAAGATGCAAGCCTAGGTGCAATGATTTTTGATACTGGGCAAATTGGAATTAAAACAACATCTAATTTGTCTATACCTGTAAGAGCTCAAAAGGCTTTAACAGGACAGTCTGGTACATCTGTAACTATATCTCCTGCAGCCGGTGAAGATTTTGGTTTAACAAACGATGATATATTATATGTTGACGATAACAATCAAAAAATAAATGTATCAAGTACTTCAATAGTCGGTTCCGATCTTGTTCTTTCTCTCGGTGCTTCTACTACAGCGGCCGCAGACGTTTATTATAATAAAAGAATTACAAGTGCAACACCATTTACAAAAGCGTCAGCGGATTTATACGTTAAAGTTACATTTGCCGCGGCGGATGCAACTGGGCCAGCAAAATATAATCTAGGTTTCCCAGATGTATACGAAATCACTTCTATTACTGACTCAGGTGGTGCAGACGTTAAAAACAGTTTTAGATTAAGAACAAATCAAAGAGACAATTATTATGATCATTCTTATATAGAATATATACCAGGTAGACCAATTCCTGCTGATGGTTTAATGACAGTTCGTATGAATGCATTTAAATTAAATGATACAACTGGTGATTATTTCTTTACAGTAGACAGTTATCCAACAAGTGTTGCAAAAAACAAAGTTCCTCTATTTACTTCACAAAGCGGTAAAACTTTCAATCCTTTAGATTGTTTAGATTTTAGACCTTATGTTGAACCGGTTGCAGGAGCAACTTATACAAATGCTGCGGTGGTAGGTACCGCTCCTACAGTAAGTAGTGCAGCAACAGGTGTAAACCTTGCTCCTTCATTTAGTGCATCATATGAAATACTTACACCTGCCTTAAATCAATATGCACAAATTGATTATGAATACTATTTGGGTAGAACGGATATTGTAACTGTTGACACATATGGAAGCATTCAAATCGTAAAAGGTGCTGAAGCTGAAAATCCAATTCCTCCAAGGATTACTGGAGATCAATTTAAAATAGCAGAAATTTTTATTCCTGGGCAAACGGCTCTTAGCCCAGATGAAGCACAACAATCTGGACAAGAAAGATATTCTGTTAAGATAGTTCCTAAAGGTATTAAAAGATATCGTATGAAAGATCTTGAGAATATTGAAAGAAAAATAGATGCTTTAAAATATTATGTTCTCCTATCTGCTCTTGAATCGGAAACACAAAATCTAAACATTACAGATGAAAACGGATTATCAAGATTTAAGAACGGTATTATCGTAGATCCATTTAACGATTTAAGTATTGCAAATCTTAAAGATGCAGAATATAAAGCTGCTATTGATTTTGCGGAAAGGTCTCTTACTCCTGCAGTTAAAGCGTATCCGTTAAAACTTAAATATAGTACTTCTTCAAATGCAAGCATATTCCCTTCAACTCTAAATGCTAAAGTTGCGACTCTTTCAAGAAATACTGATATTTCAATTATTTCTCAACCATACGCAACAGAATTTAGAAACTGTGTAAGTAATTTCTATAACTATCGTGGCGTAGGTGTTCTTTCGCCAGAATATGATAACGCACCAGATACAATTGGTGATCCTTTGAATATAGATATAGATCTTGTAACACCTTTCCAAGAGTTTGCTGCAGCAATTCAAGAATTCCAACCAATGACTTCGTTTGATCCATCACAGAGTTCAGTCTTTAATGTGACAAACCAAGGTCGTACCGAAATCACTACATGGTCAGATCAGGTTACCTTTTTAGAACCCACAGGTGAAGTAAGAAACACAGCGGCAGTTGGTGATTTTGTTACAAACACTCGTTTTCTTCCTTATATGAGAGCACGTGATGTAAATGTTTATATGGGCGGCCTACGTCCAAACACAGTACATTATTTCTTCTTTGATGGTGTGGCTGTAGATTCATATATTACACCTGGTACAGAAACAAATGATCCTGATTCAATACAACGATACGGATCCGCCGGTGATACAATAACATCAGATGCAAACGGAATTATTCGAGCTGTATTTAGCTTGCCTGCTGAAACTTTTTATATAGGTGATAGAAGATTAGAAATTACAGACGTTAATTTATATTCGTCAATTGACTCAGCTGCAACTTCTTACGGCGAGGTTACATATAGAGCATATAACTTCTCCGTTGAAAAATCGTCTTTAACACGCACAACCCGTACTCCAGAAAGTATGACTACTACTCGTACAGTGACAAATAGAACGACTACAAGGAGAACAGGTGGTAAAGATCCAATTGCACAAACATTCTATATTAAGAAAGGGATGGGCTTAGGATCTGATACTGTTTTTGCTTCAAAACTTGACGTTTATTTCAAAAGAAAAAGCACTGTAAATGGAGTAAATGTTGAACTAAGAGAAGTCATTAATGGTTATCCGTCAAGTTATGTAATACCATTTTCAAAAGTTCAGCTTTCACCGGCACAAGTTAATACTTCAGACGATGCATCAATTGCAACTACAATTAGCTTTAAAGCACCTGTTAGACTTGATGTAGAAAAAGAATATGCATTTGTAGTTATGCCTGCTGGTTCCGATCCAGATTACTTAATCTTTACGTCAAAGGTTGGAGGTACAAACCTTGTTCCCGGAGATAACTTTGGATCTGGTGTAATACAAGACTGGGGTGATGGTGTTTTATTTACATCAACAAACGGTACAGCTTGGTATTCTTATCAAGATGAAGATGTTAAATTTAATTTATATCGCCATAACTTTAGTGCTTCTTCTGGTTCAGTTACACTTATTAACGACGATCATGAATTCTTAACAATAGGAACCACGAACGGAACGTTTAATAGTGGAGAAATGGTATACAAACTAGAAACTAAAGATGCTGCTACGAGTGCAACGCTTAGTGTGGTAACAGGAAACACTTATCTTACTGGTACGGCTGTGTCTTCAACGTATTCTGCCGGTGATTATGTACTCCTTAATGATGGATCAACGAATAAGCAAATCTTTAATATTGTAAGTTCAAATTCAACCGTTGCAATTGCCGATAGACCTGCGGCATTTACAGACAGTGTCACTGCCACGCCAGTTACGATTGGTAACTTAGTTCATTATGATAGAAAATATCCTGACTTTTTCATACTTGAAAAATCTTCAGCAAATGCAACAAGAAAATTTGCAGCATCCGATGATATTATTGGATTTGATAGTACGGCAAATGCAGCGATCACATCAGTTGATAATATTAACTTTAGTTATATGCAACCGTTTGTTAACAGAACAAATGATAGTGTAACAAGAACTCCTAGTATAACTGGTGAATTTGTAGATCCAGCTGTTACAACAAATACTTATACTAAAGACCTTGCTTTTGGTGAGAATGCAACATTTAGCCGCAAAGGTATGGTCGTATTTAGTAAATCAAATGATGTTACACGAGATAAAGGATTTAAGTTTACTGTGTCTATGACTAATGGCGGAAACGTTACATCATCTCCATTTGTAGATATTGAAACTGCTAATGTTCTTGCATATCAATATGACATTACAAACGTTTCTTCAACTACTTCAAAATATATATCAAAAACGGTTGAGTTGGTTGAAAACTTAGATGCAGAAGATCTTCAAGTATATGTTACGGCCTATAGACCTGTTGGCACGGACGTTAAAGTATTCATTAAACCACAAGCAGCAGACGATCCTGCAACATTTGAAACAAATAGCTGGATTGAATTAGAAATTACACAAGGTGTGAATCAATACTCTTCAGTAAGTAATCTAAATGATTTTAGAGAATTTGTTTATGCTGTACCAAGTTCTGCAAAAACAAATGGTGTAATTACATATACAAACGATATTGGAACGTTTGATGCTTATAGAAGATTTGCAATTAAAATAGAATTACATTCTGAAAATATTTATAAAGCACCAAGATTATTGGATTATAGAGGGATAGCATTAACATGATACGTCAAAAAGAATCTAAAGCTCTAGTAAATGATAATATTGCGGCGCTCAATAAATATAAAATAGAAAGAGATAGAATACGAAAGATAGACGATCTTTCAAAAGAAGTACGTGAAATAAAAGTTGTACTTGCGTCTGTTTGTAAAAAATTAGAAAGTATAGAAAGCATATAAGATATGGCAAAAACTGGCATAAATCAGGTTACGACCGCACAAACATTTCAAACTTGGTTAGATCGAACTAATGAAATAGTAAATATCATTGGAACGGATGCCATGACTGCATCTTCGCTTGGAGATACTACAACAGGAAATGCTACATTAGTCGGTGATTTTACTGCAAACACGGTAATAGCTGAAGATTTATTTAGAGCGGATAATATATCACCAAGAAGCGGTTCAACATCTATTGCTGTATCTGCACCTGTTAATATTACAACTGCTTTACAAAACGTGCATACACATACAAGTACAGCAGGACCAAGAATACTTCTTTCGTCAGGCTCGGTAATATGGACAACCGGATTTAATAATACAACTGATAATAATTATATTTTAAACACAGGATCTGGCACAACTAAATTTTCGCTTACTCCTGCAGGTAATTTAACTACTGCTGGTAGCATCACTGCAGGAACTGGAGGTTTTATTGGAAACGTTACCGGTGACGTAAGTGGACAAGCAGGTACTGTTGCTGCATTCACAGGTAGGAATACAGATGATTTATCAGAAGGTTCAGCAAATCTTTATTTTACAAATGCGCGTGCTAGAGGAGCAATATCAGCTGGCACTGGAATAACGATTACAAACGGACAAATCTCGATTGGCCAAGCGGTTGCGACTACAAGCATTGTAAATTTCCTCCAATTAAATGTAATTCGTCAAACCAATATTAATCTTCCAAGTACAAATACTCCTTGGTTTAGCCAAATGAATATGATTTCTACGTCCGGTACTTCAGGATCTGATGCTACAAACGCCGGAATTATTAGTGTAGATGGCGAAGATTTTGTTAAGCTTATTCTTTCTTATGATCCAAATACGACAGATCCAGATGCGCCATATAATTCAGCACCTAAAGGAATGACAACACTGTTCTATGGTGACATGCAAATCAGTGATGCGTCCGCAGGCGTTGGTAATCTCGCGCCAACAAAAGCAAAATTTATTGTTAATTCTTCAGACGCCGCCGAAGGTAATATTTTTGCATCAGGTAATATTACAGCTTTTGCTACAATATCAGATATGCGTCGCAAGGAAAATGTTGAACGTATTACAGGCGCAATCGAAAAAGTATCACAGATAGGCGGATATACATTTAACTTTATTAACGATGATAGAAGAATGACGGGTGTAATCGCACAAGAATTAGAAAAAGTATTACCTGAAGCGGTATATGAAACACAGGATCCAAACACGAAAGAGGATATAAAAGCAGTTCATTATGGAAACGTAGTTGGTTTATTGATAGAAGCAATTAAAGATCTAAAAATGGAATTGGACGATTTAAAGAATGCCAATTAGTACAACATCAATAAGTTTAGAAGGTATAGCAACGGAATTTGGTGGAGCTATACCGCACGGCCTTAATGAATATTATCGTGGCGGTGGTATAGTTGCTC
>Ga0208767_1002390_pt1 | contig 14236 bp, 18 predicted proteins | sample VirMetDEL_Mar_21_FD_184514 | JGI IMG/M metagenome (GOLD analysis project Ga0208767, IMG submission 184514) | Aqueous microbial communities from the Delaware River and Bay under freshwater to marine salinity gradient to study organic matter... | ecosystem: Environmental > Aquatic > Marine >... | reverse complement strand
ACCGTAGCTTCTAATAATAAATATAATAATAATAATATTAATAATAATATACCCATAGAGGTACCACTAAAAGTAGCTCCGCCCAGAGATAAGTCGAAAGATTTTGTTCAAGATTATTATATGATGAGTACCGCAATGTGCTGCAAGGTTGCCGGTAAAGTTGGGATTTATATTTACTCTTATTTGAAATGGCGAAAAGGAATGGATAAGAAATATCCTGAAAGAGCAAATGCCTATTACCCAATTCCAAATGTTCAGTCACACGATTGGGGCGATATCAGACGGCAAAGAAAGAACGAAGCAATCCAAAAAATGTTAAAGGCTGAATTAATTTCGGTCAAAAAAGAAAAAGGCAAATCAACTAAAGTGAGGCTATTAATAAAATGAAAAATATAACTAAACCTGAAAAGACAACACAGGAATTAGAAAATGATGTCACGGCAAAACAAATTAAATTTATAGATTTATACTGCAGCAAGTACGGGGAATTATCTGCAACTGAATGCGCAATCAGGGCCGGTTATAGTAGAACCTCGGCTTATCAAAGAGCTCACGAATTATTAAATCCAAAATCTAATCCCGCAACAGCTCAAATTATTCACGATCGATTAATGGGTAATATGGAAGTTTGGATGTTAAATAAAGAAAAGCATATGGCAAATCTTTGCAGAATACAGGAAGCAGCAAAGGAAAAAGGTCAATACGGAGTAGCCGCAAAGTGCGAAGAATTAAAAGGCAAGGTTCAAGGTTTCTATATTGAAAGAAATTTAAACTTGAATGCGGAAGTATCAGCCGAAGATAGCAAAGAGAGAATAAGAAGAATGTATGATCGGGAAGAATACGAAGAGTTTTCTAAAGCAGAAATTGAGCAGATCTTTGGACCAGAACCAACACCGGAAGAAAGAGCAGCAACCAAAAAAGCAAAAGCCAAAAAGAAAAAAGAAGATGAAGAATTGATGAGAGAAATGGAAAAATACCAAGAGGATAGAAAACGGGAAAGAGATAGAAAATACGGTTTAAATAGGGATAATGAGAGCTAAAGTTTTGGGAGCCCGGTCAAGAGGCGGCTTATTAAGGTTAAAGTTCCTTGGTGCATTTACAAATTATGGCTCCGCCCACGGTACTAACACAAAATATATCTCACTATTTATCACTAACCACTTACGGTTTTAGTTTTGTTCCCGGTTCCTGTTGCTATAATGGAAGTACCAATAATAATACACTTTTGCGCCGTTGGTCTTTTTGGTACACCCATATTGAATTTGATTGGCGGCGTTTCTAAATTGCTTTTACTTGTTTGGCGTTCGCTGAATAACAAGTCTTACAAATTGAACCGGTGTTATATTCAAACTCTGAAAACATAATTGTAAAATCGGTTCTAGCGATCTCGGTTCTTGACCCACCGCAAAAAATACAACGATCGTATTCAACATTATCAAATAATGATTTATGATTTTCTTTTCCTGTTGAATTGTACCAAGCCATAATATTTTTATAATTTTTATAGGATAGTATAGGAACAAACTAGTACAAAATTTATAATAATTTTTTTGAAGTCTATAACTGTGCATAACACAGTATTAACACCTAACTATAAGTACCTCGTTCTGTAGCAAGGGTGTACCGGGTCCCTTTAACTTTCAAAAACGGGAATTGACTTGGTACCTCTTCTTGATACGCAATGCTTTGCGAAGCGGAGCGAACGAACGGCAACAGCCGTGAGTGAGCTCTTGATTGAACGCTGCATTAAAATTTATCTCGACGCTTAAATGCGGGGTCCCTAGAGTCCATTAAACACTATTCCTGAATCCTTTTTAGGTGCGAAAGTTGTTCATAAAAACCTAATGAAATAGATTCTTTTTTACAATCGAAACGCAAAATAAAACCTAGACTCGATATTGTGTTTATTGTTGTTAATGCTGCTAAATATAGGGACCAAACATTCGATCACTTGGTAAGTACTTGGTAAGTGATTGGTAAATTAAATTCTTAAATTGCTTGGCAAAAAATCGTGTTAATGGTAGCTTATTCGTTGAGTGAATTGGTTATAAGAAAGAAAAGAAATTATGAGTGTACTGCTCTAACCAACTGAGCTACAGGCCCTACTCAATTAGTAAGGTTCTACAACGGCTTTGTTAAAAGGGCAAGAACATTTGTTTCTGCAATGTTGCTTTCGTGTTCCCAATGTTTCTTTATTCCTTGGTAATTTCCTTGGTAAGAGATATTGCAATCAACACTAGCACTTGTTCTTTTCTACAGATCAAAGATCTATCTTAAAACCGTTTCATTCAAAGAAAGGAAAATAGAAATGAAACGAACATATAACAAACGAGAAAATATAACTGATACGACTTTTGATTTTACGCAGCAGAAAGTTCAGTATCAAATTCAATACCAAGGCAATGGGAAAGCTCCTGATAAGAGATATGATAAATCAATTCAGGGACTTTGTTTATTTGTTTATCCGTCAGGAATAAAAACATTCTACGCTGTGAGGTTTTTAGAGCAATACAACAAGAAGAAAAACAGGACCGAAAAGAACGCTGTTTATAAAAAGATCTTTCGTATGGAAGATCATCCACAAAGAAACTATGCAGCAGCTAAATTAGAGCTGCCAAATATCTTATCTAGAATGGCGCTGCCGAAAGAGAAAAAAGACGAAAAGACTTTTGGGGCTTTGGCCAAAGAGTTTATTAAATCCGGTTTCGGCGGTTTTAGATTAATGGATAAATCAGATAAGCACGAATATAAACAAACCACGATCGACAAATATACAAAGCTGATCAACACTTACATTCTATTAAAAGGTGGTCAGAAGATCCGGGATCGGTTGTCGGCGGTTATTACATTCGAGGACAGAGTATCATCCAAACCGCTTAAAGATTATGCAATCAACGAGATTGATCAATGGCATATTGAGTGTGTTCAAACAAGATTAAAAGACACAAAGACTACTGCAAATGATGTGGTTAAAGTGATTTCAATTATTTATTCTTGGTCCATTAAAAAGAAGAAACTAAAGATCTCTAATCCTGTTGCTAACATAACCAAGTTCAGAGAAAACAAAATCAAGATCAAGATGTCAGATGTAGATAGAGATAAAATTCTAGACTATTGCAGCAGTAAAGCTTTTGATTTCTTTCCCCGGTTCCTTACTTATGTTGCCTTGTTAATGCTAATTGGAAAAAGAGAAATAGAGCTGCTTGAATGTTGTTGGAAAGAACCAATAACACAAAAAGAAAAAGAAGCGTGTTCAGGTTGGCTTGTTAATAATTGGCAGAAAGAAAAGTATATGTATTTAAGAGATACAAAAAACAGGAAACCTGAACGAGTTTATTTAGATACAAGATCAATCGAAATTTTAAAAAGATTAGAAAGATCTAGATTTACAGATAAGAACGCTTGGGCCGTTGAAAGTAAGTTCCTATTTCCGCAAAGAAAAAACATCAATCTTCCGGCGACTTATTCATCATTTAGAAAGAACCTAGATCGATTGAATAATGTTTTAGATTTAGAAACTAGATTTCTTTTTAAGTATGCTCGTAAGACTTTTGGAAGTTATATTTCTGCTAGATTTGGTATTGAAAGAGCTGCTAGTAAATTAAATCACTCTTCAACGAAAGTGACTAAAGATCATTATATTGTTCCCGAAGATAAGGACAATGAAATTGAAGATGTGTACGAAAGCAATGTAGAAAGATTTAGAAAAGTCGAATAAGATAGTGCCTGTATTATTATGGGCAAACTTACTTGGAATTCTATTGGTAGAATCTATGGCAGCGAATTTGGTTTAACTCCAAACGAAGCTGCACAAATAATATCTAATCATATCTTTTCTAAAAATTGGTACGGAACAAAAACAAGTCCCGGTCGTATGTGGCAAGACCAAGAAACTTGTAGAGCTTTATGTGTTTTACTTTCAGAAATAGGAAAGCACGAAAAGAAAAATAAAACTAAATTTAAAACTTCATTAAAAACTATGTGGGACCAAAAAGATAAGGCTATTGCAATATTTATGCTTGAAGCAAAAGTTGGAATTAAAAACTTTGACACTTTCTACAACAAGATGATGTTTTGGAAGAAGCTGCCGTTTGTATTTCAGAAACCAAAGAAGCTATCAGCAGCATATAAGAACAGAAAAGCTGCTGCACAAAAGAAACTAAAAAAGGTTCTGAAACTTCAATCAGACGCCCAAAAACAATTACTTTTAAGAAAAAAGTAAAAATAAATTAAACACAACCACTTGTTCTTTTACCCATAGTTAAATTCTGTGTTCAAAACGCAGAATGAACAAATATTACAAAACAGTTCCGGTAGATCTTTCAGAGTTTCAGATCAAAGATGAAACATTAAAAGAGATTACAAAACAAGTGCAGCTAGTTAGCAGCAAACAACTTGCAACAATATTTTCAAAAAAGAATGACAACAGCTTTAGAGCTGCACGAAGTAAAGGGCACGGCTTCAACGCATACAAAGATCCAAACGGAAATGTATTTTACAATCTGCCTGAAATTTTAAAAGTAATGAGGATTAAATTATAATGATATCAAAAGAACTATACTCCCCGGCTACCAAAGAAGATGAGGCCATAATGATAATGGCAAAGAACCAAATTGAAATTGATGAATATTTATTAGCAAAAGAATTTGAAGAAGCATTGGAAGAAGCAAAAGAAAAAGGCTTCAAAGGTACTGATAAAGAATTTGCTGAAAGCTACTACAGAGATAATTTTAGTGGTGGTGGTCGTGCTGATAAGTCTTTCAAACCAAGTACGGCAAAAGAATTATTTGATCGAATAAACAAGACAATGCTCTTGCGATCTCAAATGAAACCAGAAGATGTGAAAACAATAGATCTATTGTTAGAAAAATCTTTCAACATAGGGAAGAAAGATGAATAGAAAAGCATTTAAACAAATGGTTAAAGTTGCCAAACAACCAAACCACAACGGCAAGTATTTTCAAAAGTTAGTCAAAGAAGATGAGAAGTTATTTGAGAATACATTAAACAAAATCCAAGAGCCCGTTCCTAGAAAAGAGAATATGAATGAGCGTATAGATAGAATGGTTTATCAATACGATAGTCCTGCCGGAATGAAAAAACCTGCGCATATGGATAATCCAAATATTATCGACGAAGAGAATTGGGGACAAAGACCAAAACAATTTTCGAACGAAGATAAATCATCATACCCAAGTGATCGTGATCAGCAGCAAAGAATTTCAAGTTGGGACGCAATACTTCAATCAGCTAAAGGCAACAAAGAAGAAATGAAACAAGTTAGAGATACTTTAAACAGAGCTTATAAATCTAGCCCGGATTCATTGGACCAAAAAGAATTGAGAATGATCGGAAGAGATAAGAAACCTGAACCGGTCAAGATAGATACATCAGGTCTAGATAGATTTTTAAGAGTTAGAGATGAAGCCCAACAAATTATAAATACACCTACCCCGGTCCCAAAACCAAGAAGAGAGTTTGGCGGTGGGTTAAATAGAGATTTTACTAACCAGAAATTAATTGAGGGAGAGGTGTTGTATGGACCAAAAAAGGATTAAAGCAGATAAGAAAAAATATAAGGCGAAAAAGACTAACCTTAAAACAAAGAATAAAGTTTATAGAAAATTAAAAGATTTAGGATACCCGCAAGAAACAAACCGGGAAAGCTTGGAGTGTTTATATAAGTTAATCACGCTTAAATATATCAAGGCCAAAGAGAGCGAAGTAGTTGATTGCTATACACAGATTAACGAATATTTAGAAACAATAGATAGTCAGAGAAAAACAATAGCCCACTTTCAAGACACGGTTGTTGGTTATGAAAATACTCATCAAATTTATTATACCAGAATATGTGAATGGAAAGACTTGGTTGAAAGAATTTCAAAAGAAAACAAAGAAGTTTGGCAGCAAAGAAACGACGCTATCAGAAGCTATAACGGTTTAATTGAAATGGGAAAGTCAGCTAGAGATCTAGGCATAGATACTAAAGATTGGAAACTGCCAGAAGAAGAAAAAGATAAATTCAAAGATTATAAATTCTCGATTGATCATAAAGTTTTAGAGAGCGGCAAAGTTCAGTATGCAGCCAAATTAACAAAGAGGAAAAATAATGATGAGTGAGATGAAAAAATTAAACCAAGAAGCAATAGAGATTATGGAAGATACAATCGCAGTAGATGATCAGTTAATAGATCAGATATCTAAATTTGCTTATAAAAATTTTGGGCAATGGAATTGGAAAAGTAAATTCAAGACCAAAGACAAAGCAATAGAATTCTTGTTATCGCATTTAGAAAACAATCGGCAACTATGGGTGTTGACGCTAAAGCATAACAGAAGCCTTGCGAACCAAATTCGCATTGAAAAACTAATAAGACAAAAGGAGTATTATAATGGAAGAAGCAAAAGCAAAGACAGAAAACCTAATTGATCAATTAACCGTAAGTGATGATTTTAATATCGGACTTACAGGGGACCAGATTTATTCGGATACGCATATTAGCCCCGTAAAGCCTACTCAAACAGAATGGTTTAGGGTTTATGGAAACTCATTAAATGACATTAAAAAAGGCGTTCTCTGTAAAGTGAAAGTCGGTTTTAAAGATGAAGATTTTATAATCGGTGGCGACGCTCAATTCAAAGCAAGAGTGCAGCACGATATGAAAAAAGTTCGTAAAGTTTATTTAGCTTATTACGAAACTTCAAATGGCAGAATGGGTATATGGCCAATTACAGTTGCAGCCGGAAGAATGATGTCTAATAAATGGATTGATACAGCAACACAAATTGTAGAAGAAGCGCAAAAGAAATGGGTCAAGTTTGTGTCTAACCAAACTAACTCTTGTTATGATTGTTTTAGAGCTAGAGAAGTGGACCAAGAACAATACGGCGAACCTAAATTCAAACTGCCTTATAATGAAATAATTGTTAAAGCGTTTGGAAAAGATTTTACTCTAACCCCAGATACATACGAAGAGAACGAGTATGTGCAGCAATCAATCGGCGAACAGATTGGGTTAAAGGTAAATAAAGATGAATAATACTTTAAGAGAGCTTATCAAAATTGATAAGGAAGCCGGTAATACATTGCTTGTTAATATTCATAAGGAGCGCAGTTTAGAAAAATCTATCTGCGCAAACTGTGAAAAGGATGTGAAAGAAATAGACAACGAAGAATATAAAATTTCTGCGTTATGTCTTATATGCCAAGAAGAATTTTTTAAGGAGTCAGAAGATGAATAAGCTCTTTGATCAATTTAAAAATGTAGTTGTTTATGACTATGAATATAAATTTACTCCCGGCAATCCACCTGAACCTGTATGTGTAGTTTATAAAGAATTGCATACAGGACAAATAACTAAAAATTGGTTAGTCGGCGAAGATAATAAAAAATTTTATTCTGTTAGCCCGTTCCCCGTTTCTGAAACTTTGTTTATAGCTCACTATTCAAATGCAGAAGTAAGTTGTGATTTGGCAATGGGTTATGAAAAACCAATTTATATTTGGGATACTTTTGTTGAAGAAAAGAAATTACTAAACGGGAAAATGGCAAGAGGTTATGGGTTGTTAGAAACTTGTCAACGATACGGCATTAATGAAATTATGGACGCTGATAAGAAAAGATATTGGCGAACGCATATAATGGAAAACTATCCCAACTATGAACAAAATAATATTTCCGGGATCCTTGATTATTGTAAAGCTGATGTTGTTCTAACAGAACAATTATTCCTGAAGCAAGTTGCCCTATTAGAAAAGCTTGATCATAATTTTACAAGAGTATTACAACAGGCAATTTTCCACGGTCGATCGTTAGGGCTTACTGCTCAAATAGAACGAAACGGTATTCCATTAAATTTAACTTTGTATAACGATTTAGATAAATATTATGATGAGGTTCGTGAGCAAGAGATCAAGGAGCTCGAAAATGTATTTGATGTTTATGAGTTAGGTAAGTTTAGTCATAAGAAATTTGAAGCAGCTCTATTAAAAGAAAAGCTATTACATAGGTGGCCCAGATCAGAAAAAGGTAGATTGAAAACAGATGATAGAACCTTTTATAGATTTTCTGCGGTTAATGAGAAGATTGCTGCATTCAGGAATTCAAAGTTCATTATTGAAAGTAGAACACTAAAGGGATTTTGCGTTGGCAAAGACGGAAGATCTAGAGCTCCACTCAATTTGTTTGGTCAAATTACCGGTAGAACAAATGTTAGTACTGCCATTAATCCTTTTGGTGCTCCAAGAAGAATGCGTACAATTATTGGTACTGATAAGGACCATTATTTAGTTTATGCGGATTGGAAAAGTCAGGAAGCAGTTGTTCAAGCTTATCTATCCCAAGACAAGAATATGATTGCTGCAATAAATTCAGGAGATCCATATTTATACACAGCGAAGAAAGTTGGTGCGGTTCACAAAGACGCTGTAAGAAAAAATGTAGAAAAGGAAAGAGAGTTATACAAACAAAGTTTTCTTGCTATTGGTTATGGCCAAACTCCATACGGATTAAAAAATAAATTAGGTATCTCTTTGCCTAACGCAACATTCATTCATTCACAAATTGTTAGAACCTATAATGTGTTTCAAGAGTGGTCCAAGAACATAATAGCAAAAGCAAATCAGCGTGGATATTTTATAACTAAATACGGCTGGAAGTATTGGTTGTCAGATAGAGAAATTGCTAACCCAAGAAGATTAACTAATTGGCCTATTCAATCGCACGGTTCAGAAATTTTAAGAAGAGCAATGATTGATTTAGATGAAAGAAATTTTGAAATTTCTATGATCATTCACGACGCAGTTCTTATTCACTGCAAAAGAAAAGATTGGCGACAGATGAGAAAAGATATTGCAGAAATAAAACAAGTGATGAGTGACGCAGCAGAGAAAGTTATTGGAGCTCCTATTGGTGTTGATACAGAAATTATAAAAGAAAGTTATGTTCAGAAAAAAGATGACAAGAAAAGATGGGAACAACTTTATGAAAAATTAATCAAAGCAAAGAGCGGACGGATAGCGTCCACTAGAGAGGTGGACTAATGACGGACACACCGGACGAAAAACAAACAACCGTAGCTTCTAATAATAAATATAATAATAATAATATTAATAATACTATACCCATTAAGGTACCACTAAAGGTAGCTCCGCCCAGAGATAAGTCGAAAGATTTTGTTCAAGATTATTATATGATGAGTACCGCAATGTGCTGCAAGGTTGCCGGTAAAGTTGGGATCTATATTTATTCTTATTTGAAATGGAGAAAAGGAATGGATAAGAAATATCCTGAAAGAGCAAATGCCTATTACCCAATTCCAAATGTTCAGTCACACGATTGGGGCGATATCAGACGGCAAAGAAAGAACGAAGCAATCGAAAAAATGTTAAAGGCTGAATTAATTTCGGTCAAAAAAGAAAAAGGCAAATCAACTAAAGTGAGGCTATTAATAAAATGAAAAATATAACTAAACCTGAAAAGACAACAGAGGAATTAGAAAATGATGTCACGGCAAAACAAATTAAATTTATAGATTTATATTGCAGCAAGTATGGAGAATTATCAGCAACCGAGTGCGCAATTAGGGCCGGTTATAGTAGAACCTCGGCATATCAAAGAGCGCACGAATTATTAAATCCAAAATCTAATCCCGCAACAGCTCAAATTATTCACGATAGATTAATGGGTAATATGGAAGTTTGGAATTTAAATAAAGAAAAGCATATGGCAAACCTTTGCAGAATACAGGAAGCAGCAAAAGAAAAAGGTCAATACGGAGTAGTCGCAAAGTGTGAAGAATTAAAAGGCAAGGTTCAAGGTTTCTATGTTGAAAGAAATTTAAACTTGAATGCAGAAGTATCGGCCGAAGATAGCAAAGAGAGAATAAGAAGAATGTATGACCGGGAAGAATACGAAGAGTTTTCTAAAGCAGAAATTGAGCATATCTTTGGACCAGAACCAACACCGGAAGAAAGAGCAGCAACCAAAAAAGCAAAAGCCAAAAAGAAAAAAGAAGATGAAGAATTGATGAGAGAAATGGAAAAATACCAAGAGGATAGAAAACGGGAAAGAGATAGAAAATACGGTTTAAATAGGGATAATGAGAGCTAAAGTTTTGGGAGCCCGGTCAAGAGGCGGCTTATTAAGGTTAAAGTTCCTTGGTGCATTTACAAATTATGGCTCCGCCCACGGTACTAACACAAAATATATCTCACTATTTATCACTAACCACTTACGGTTTTAGTTTTGTTCCCGGTTCCTGTTGCTATAATGGAAGTACCAATAATAATACACTTTTGCGCCGTTGGTCTTTTTGGTACACCCATATTGAATTTGATTGGCGGCGTTTCTAAATTGCTTTTACTTGTTTGGCGTTCGCTGAATAACAAGTCTTACAAATTGAACCGGTGTTATATTCAAACTCTGAAAACATAATTGTAAAATCGGTTCTAGCGATCTCGGTTCTTGACCCACCGCAAAAAATACAACGATCGTATTCAACATTATCAAATAATGATTTATGATTTTCTTTTCCTGTTGAATTGTACCAAGCCATAATATTTTTATAATTTTTATAGGATAGTATAGGAACAAACTAGTACAAAATTTATAATAATTTTTTTGAAGTCTATAACTGTGCATAACACAGTATTAACACCTAACTATAAGTACCTCGTTCTGTAGCAAGGGTGTACCGGGTCCCTTTAACTTTCAAAAACGGGAATTGACTTGGTACCTCTTCTTGATACGCAATGCTTTGCGAAGCGGAGCGAACGAACGGCAACAGCCGTGAGTGAGCTCTTGATTGAACGCTGCATTAAAATTTATCTCGACGCTTAAATGCGGGGTCCCTAGAGTCCATTAAACACTATTCCTGAATCCTTTTTAGGTGCGAAAGTTGTTCATAAAAACCTAATGAAATAGATTCTTTTTTACAATCGAAACGCAAAATAAAACCTAGACTCGATATTGTGTTTATCGTTGTTAATGCTGCTAAATATAGGGACCAAACATATCATTCGTTGGTATGTAGTTGGTATGTAGTTGGTAAATTAAATTTGTAAAATGCTTGGCAAAAAATCGTGTTAATGGTAGCTTATTCGAAGAGTAAAACGGTTAGAAAGAAGAAGAGAAATTATGAGTGTACTGCTCTAACCAACTGAGCTACAGGCCCTACTCAATTAGTAAGGTTCTACAACGGCTTTGTTAAAAGGGCAAGAACATTTGTTTCTGCAATGTTGCTTTCGTGTTCCGTATGTTTTGGAATTCGTTGGTATTTTAGTTGGTATGTAGATTTCTCTTATCCCGAGTACTTGGGATTTTCTTAAAGTAAGAATTCAATCTTAAAACCGTTTCATTCAAAGAAAGGAAAATAGAAATGAAACGAACATATAACAAACGAGAAATAATAACTGATACGAGTTTTGATTTTACGAAGCAAAGAATTCAGTATCAAATTCAGTACCAAGGAAATGGCAAAGCGCCTGATAAGAGGTTTGATAGATCAACACAGGGACTTTGTTTATTTATTTATCCGTCAGGAGTTAAAGTCTTTTGTGCAATCAAGAAATTCAGTATGTACAATAAGATTAAAAACAGGACCGAAAAGAACGCTGTTTATAAGAAGATTTTTCGTATGGAAGATCATCCACAAAGAGATTATGCAGCAGCTAAATTAGAGCTGCCGAATGTCTTATCTTTAATGGGGCTGCCGAAAGAGAAAAAAGACGAAAAGACTTTTGGGGCTTTGGCCAAAGAATTTCTTAAAACCGGTTTAAGTAGTTTTAGATTAATGGATAAATCTGAAAAGCACGAATACAAACAAACCTCGATCAAGAAATATACAAAGATAATCAACTCTTACATTTTACTAAAAGGGAGCGCAAAGGTCCGTGATCGAATGTCCAATATGATTGAGTATGACGGCAGAGTTTCAGAGAAACCGTTTAAAGATTATACGATCAAAGAGATAGACCAATGGCATATCGAGTGTATTCAAACAAGAATGAAAGATTATAAAACAGCAGCGAACGATATAGTCAAAATGATTTCGATTATTTATTCTTGGTCCATTAAAAAGAAGAAACTAAAGATCTCTAATCCTGTTGAACATATAACCAAGTTCAGAGAAAACAAAATCAAGATCAAGATGTCAGATATCGATAGAGATAAAATTCTTGCATATTGTGAGGGTAAGGCGTTTGATTTCTTTCCCCGGTTCCTTTGCTATGTTGCATTGTTGCTGCTAATTGGAAAGAGAGAAATAGAGCTGCTTGAATGTTGTTGGAAAGAACCAATAACTCCAAAAGAACAAGAAGCGTGTTCAGGTTGGTTGGTTCATAATTGGCAGAAAGAAAAATATATGTATCTGCGTGATACAAAAAACAGAAAACCTGAAAGAGTTTTCCTTGATGATAGAGCAATCGAAATATTAAAAAGATTAGAGCGTTCTAGATTTACAGATAAGAACGCTTGGGCGGTACAATCCAAGTTTCTATTTCCGCAAAGAAGAAACATAGATAAACCGGCAACTTATTCATCATTCAGGAAGAATTTAATTAGACTAAATAAACACCTAGATTTAGAAACTAAATTCCTTTTCAAATATGCTCGTAAAACATTTGGAAGTTTTATTGCAAGTAAATTTGGTATTGAAAGAGCTGCTAGTAAATTAAATCATTCTTCAACGAAAGTGACTAAAGATCATTATGTTGTTCCCGAAGATAGAGATAATGAAATTGAAAACATTTACGAAAGCAATGTAGAAAGATTTAGAAAAGTCGAATAAGATAGTGCCTGTATTATTATGGGCAAATTAACTTGGCAACAGCTAGGAATGATTTTTGAAGGCAGCTTTGATGTCACTCCAACAGAAGCAGCAGAAATTATATCAGATCATTTATTCTCAAAGAATTGGGTTGGTACTAAAGATAAAACCGGCCGTATGTGGCAAGATACATTTACTTGTGCTGCGTTCGTTTGGTATTTGAAAGAAGTAGAAAAATACAGAAAGAAAAACAGAATAGCATTCACAACAGCAGTTAAAAGAATGTGCAGCGAAAATCATCCTGAACATATATTCTTTATTCAAACAGCTAAACTTGGAAACCTAAAAGCAAAAAGATTTAATGACTTGGTTGGTGTTTGGCAGAAGCTTCCATTTGTAAAACAAAAGAAAACATACTCAAAAGGTTATGCAGCGCAGCTTAAAGTAGTAGAAAAGAAACATAAGAAATATCAAAATGAAGCCCAAGAGTTAGATCTTTTAAGAAAAAGATCTGCTCAAATACTTGCTGATAGACGCAAGTAATTTTTCCCAAGCAGTTAGGATTTTATTAAAGAATTGATTGTGTGATTAAAACCACGCAATGAATAAAAATTATAAACAAGTTCAAATTGATCTTTCTGAATTTCAAATCAAAGATGAAGTTCTAAAAGAGATAACACACCAAGTACAGTTTGTTAGCAGCAAACAACTTGCAACAATATTTTCAAAAAAGAATGACAACAGCTTTAGGGCTGCTCGAAGTAATGGGCACGGCTTCAAATACTACAAAGACCTTGACGGTAATGTTTTTTACAATCTGCCTGAAATTTTAAAAACACTTGGAGTTAAGCAATGATAGAAAAAGAAATATATTCCCCACCTACAAAAGAAGATGAAGCCATTATGACAATGGCCAAGAACCAAATTGAGATAGACGAGTATTTATTAGCAAAAGAATTTGAAGAAGCTTTTGAAGAAGCAAAAGAAAAAGGATTCAAAGGTACTGCAAGAGAATTTTCCGAAGAGTATTATAGAGAAAATTTTTCCGGTGGTGGTAGAGCTGATAAATCATTTAGACCTAGTACTGCAAAAGAATTGTTTGATCAGGTTAATAAAACACTAATTTTGCGATCAAAACTAAATCCAGATGAAATAAAAACAATCGATCTATTGTTAGAAAAATCTTTCAGTGCGGGGAAGAAAGATGAATAGAAAAGCATTTAAACAAATGGTTAAAGTTGCCAAACAACCAAACCACAACGGTAAGTACTTTCAAAAATTAGTCAAAGAAGATGAGAAGTTATTTGAGAATACATTAAACAAAATCCAAGAGCCCGTTCCTAGAAAAGAGAATATGAATGAGCGAATAGATAGAATGGTTTATCAATACGATAGTCCTGCCGGAATGAAAAAACCTGCGCATATGGATAATCCAAATATTATCGACGAAGAGAATTGGGGACAA
>Ga0208767_1002388_pt1 | contig 14241 bp, 14 predicted proteins | sample VirMetDEL_Mar_21_FD_184514 | JGI IMG/M metagenome (GOLD analysis project Ga0208767, IMG submission 184514) | Aqueous microbial communities from the Delaware River and Bay under freshwater to marine salinity gradient to study organic matter... | ecosystem: Environmental > Aquatic > Marine >... | reverse complement strand
TTGTGCTTGTTGATTTTGTAATATTTCCTCTGGTGATAGTGCTAATTCAACACCTTTACCTCTACCAAATGAACGAGAAATAGAAGAATAATGTGATGGATCAACTATCATACAATAACCCTTACCACTCATTCTGGGTTTAATTCTAACTCTATGTCCGTTTCTCAATCTACTAATTTGTTTTGGTGAAGCACCAAACTTGACTACTTTGTAGTTCTCCATATTTATATTATAGTATGAGATAATAATAATTCCTAAATGATTAAATAATGTATATTGAATACATTATCTAATAATTAATAAAAATACACTAAATAGTCCCAATAACAGAACCATTTTTTAAATCTAACTTTTTTATATTTCTTTTTATTGATTTTTGGAATGAGTAAATCCATCTCCGCTCGTATCATAATATATTGCTATATAATTAAGTTCTTACACCTGTTAGAGCGTCAATATCTACACTTACACCATATTCAATAAACACAAATAGGTCTAATTCCTTTTGTGATGTGTTTTGTCCTACAAGTTGAACCGATTTAGGCACACTTTCTTCAACAGGAAGCATTCTGGATAAATCAACATAGTAGAAAGAGTATTCCATATCAAAACCAAGTCTATCAATAAGTCCGCTTGTTAGTCCGTCAGTCATACCACCATTAACGGCATTAACTCCGTAAAATTGGTTGTTGAACTCTTCAAAGGCGTATCTTTGTGTGTTATAGATGGCGTTTTGTCCTGATACAACAACATTAAAGTTGGTAAGACCAGTAAGAGGTGAAACAGCACCACAACCAGCAGGGTCAAATGGAGATTGATATACAGGCATACCAGTAGGAAGACCAGCATTTACTACACCAGAAGAGAAGAATGGAAGAACCAAGATGCTCTTAATATTAGCAATACCATTTGTAATAAGGTTATTAACTTGTCCTGATCCACCACCGACTTTAAGCACTTGGTATTGGTAGATGTCTGTGTATTTAATGCTCTTAATTGGTGAAGATAGGTATGATTGCTCAAAGACAGGGTTGAAGGTATATGAAGGAACATATAGGTAAATGGATTTACCAACACTACCATCATTAACAACACCACTAATAGCAGGGTCAAGACATTTAGCACCGACAGACAAGTTGGCGGTATAATTACAAGCACCAAGGGCAAGAGAAGAACCATTAAGAGTTTTACCAGAAGCAATCATAATTGGAACAACACCACCAACGGCATTAGAAGAACTTGTAAGGGTGATGGTCTTTTCAACAGGAGGACCAACAATATCGGTTGTTGTGAAACTGGTAGAGCAGTTGTTAAGGTTAAGGGTCATCTTCATATAAGCACCTTTAAGTAGAGGACACATAGCGAAGAAAGAATGAAGGTGTTTAAGGTAAATTGTTGCTTGGATAGAAATAGCAAAAACACCTTGATTACCAGCATTAGCACCATTCGTTTTTTGTGAAACATAGGACTTCCAGATTTGGGAAGTGGTGGAAGCAGAAAGCAATTGAGAAAACTTGGCGTTGGCGGCGTTGGTAGTTCCACCAATAGAAGTTCCAGCAGTAGCATCAGGGTCGTAGTTGATGTATCGTTGTCTTTTCAATAGACCTTCATTACCTTCGGTTTGTCTGTATCTGTTGAATATGGTAAGATTGGAATTGGAAATAAGATTGGTGTTATTACATACACCACTTCCATTTTTGTCGGCAACCAAAGCACCAGCATTAGAACCTACAAAAGTCCAAGAAAGTGGATCATCAGGATAGAAACCGATTGTTGCTCCTTGTGTATCTACATCGTCCCAACTTAAAGAAGTCATAAGTTTAAAGGAGTTCCACATATTACACCAAGGGGTTTGCTGAATGATGGTTGTTCCATTATAATCCAAAGTTAAGGAGTGAATGATTTGTCCAAACCAGTTTTTAAGACCAATAGCATAGTCCGCACTTGTAGCGTCTGTTGCTGGGGTAAATCCACCAGCAGTAGCAAGGTCAGTTGTAGCAAGTGAAAGCAACATAGGAACGCTTAAATATGCTTCCCTGTAAGACATCCATTTATTACTATTGGAAAGTTGGGAAGTATCTATAACCGACTGATTGGAGTTGTAATTGGCGTTTTGGTTATCCAAAATGTTTAACCAATCCTTCTTGACGAAAACGGAGGGTGATCCCTCTACCTCTTGGGATAAGTCAAAAACGAGTTTATCACACATTATATAATATAATAAGATAAAAAATATTGTATAATGTCTAAATCAAAAAAAATACTAAAAGTTTTTATATTCTCTTAAAGGGTGAAATTGATATTTTGGGGTTTTCTCTTTGTTGGCGGTTTTTGTATGGATAATCCAGATAATTTACTGGTTATGCTTTTTCCTAAACCACTACCCTTGATTGATCCAGGATTTACACCAGTAGTTCTAATATAATCATCTACACCATCATAAGAAGAAGCACCACCCATACCACCATCTAAAAGAACAGCACCTACACCTTTACCTTCCATTCTTCCCCTTGTATGTCTTGCTAAACCAAAATGCTTCATACCAGGAATATACGCTCTGTGAGTTGTGATAGTCCTACTAACCATTATTATATTATATATAGAGATAATTAATTAACAATCACTTTTCTTTTTTTCTATACTTTTCTTTAAGTTTCTAAATCTCATTATGCCGAGTGTTAGTTTATTCAATTCGGTTATTTGTTTGGTAGTGTCTTTATCTTCTTCCTGTCCGTTTTTCAGGTCAGTCATAAGTTTCATTTGCTCTTGTTGGAGTTTGTTATACATTTCCATAAGGTCTTGTTCCCTTAACTCGTTATTCATTTTATATATTATAATTAGAAAAAAATAATTATAATATTAATAATTCCTAAATGTTTTATTCACCTTTATCCTTAATCACTAAAAGAAAAGTAATCGCTGGATCATTAATCTGGATTGGTTGAAGGTTTGTTCCTAATATAGTAAGACGAAGTTGGTTATATGTTCCAGGCAGAAGTTTATTCCAAGCAAATTGCGGTGGTTTTTCATTAATTAATGCCCCAATAGCAACAGAAGGCACAATAGAATAAATTACTGATGTTGGATTAGCATACTTATTATCAATACCAGAAAGAGATACTAAAATACTACTATTAGGTTGAATATCTGGTGCTGTTGTAGAAATATAGGATAATGTGCCGTTTGCTAATTTACTTACATAATCATCATTAGCAGGAGGAACATAAGCGTTATTTGTATTGGCGTTTGTAGTAAAGTTAGGAATAAACCCTAAAATACTATTGATGTTTGTAGGTAGAATAAATTGAGGGTTAAATGTTTGCGTTGGATAACCAACCCAGGAAGCAGGTTCGGTAAAACCAGCAGGTAAAGAAGTTGGAACTAAAAAGGTATTCAACTGAACGGCATATCTACTTGGATTGACTATCATTTCTAAATAATATACATTTTCACCAGCACTATTAACTAAATAATGTCCGTTCTGTATTAGAGCAAATTGTAGATATTCGTTTAATCTTGCTACTTCATACAGACCATCTGGAATATCTATTGTATAGGTTGTTGTGGTTGCTCCCACTGTCCAAGTATATTGGATAATATTGTTGTTATATCTTTCGCTGATATTAAACCAACTATAATACATAGAAACTTGTGATAGGGCAACATAACTATCCTTAAACTCAACAGAACCAGGAAAATTGTAAATCATTTTATTATTCTGTCCATCTGGAACAAGATTACTACGATTTAAGACAATTGTTCGCATTTATATATTATAAATAGATATTATTTTTTTCCAATAAAACATTACTAAATACTTTACTTTCTCATAACTGCCCCTAATTTTTTATAGGGTCTAAAAGGCATTCTAACAAAATGTCCGTCCCTATGGAATACTTTATCACCCTTTTTGGTTGTAAAATCCATATCGCCAGGGTGCGTTTTAGAAGGCATACCCTTTCTAAAACCTCTCATAACTTCACCAATTTTTCTGTTTTTTTCTGCTATAACTGGATCACCAGTAGGATTGTAGATTGCTCCACCAGTCATAATTGTATTAGGAACTTGACTGCCTCCAAAATAGAATGGTGCTTGAATATCGCTCGTCTGTGGTCTTACACCAGGACTTACAACAACAGGAAAATATCCGCTATTCATTATATATTATACATAGAAAATTAAAAACCCATTTCGGTTAATTCTAAAAGTAATTCTTTTACTTGTGATTTTGGTATAACACCTTTATTACTCAATTTCATTATAGTTGTTTTAAACTTTCTTACTAAATCTTTATTATCATTACCAGACATAATTTGCCCCTTCATAATCTCAAACTCGTCAATCTCTTTATCAATATCACTCTTTTTTGGTGCTGGTAAAATCAATCTGTCTTTAAGATTACTTTTCTCTGCTAATTTATTGAGATAGACCTTTTCACCATCATCTAAATCTTGTAAATCTTCAAAATCAGGCATTTCATTATTGGTAATTCCTCTTATGATATGACCCAATTTTCTTGAAACTCTTTCACTTGGAAACTCTTTAATTGATGATCCAGCAGGTCTTTTTACTGCTATTACATTATTTTCTAATCGGTGTTTATTAATTATATACTTACCAAAAGGCACATATTTAGGTGTAGGATTTACACCACCAAACCAATCAATAGTAGGTTTTTTCTGGACTTTCTTTTGTGCTTTTCTAACCAATCCCTTACCTTCTATTTTTCCTAATGCCTTTTCATCTGCTACATCACTAAACCTATCGTTCCAATTAAAACTTAACCAAGAAATTAAATTATTCTTACTTCCTTGTTCTAATGCCTTACTTATCCTTAATCCATTATCTCTGGCGAACTTTATTAGATCCGCTTTTGTGAATAACTTAAAATTACCAGGTAAAGGAACATCACCAGGATATTTCAATTGACTTCCACTTCTACCAGGCACTAATAATTCACCAGTTTCATCAGTAGGTAATTGAACTAATACTTTTTCCAATTCTCCCACCAAGTTTTCTGTTTCTGGTTGTAAAGTAAATAAACTAATACCTTTTACCAGATGGTCGTTCATACCACCTTTATCCTTTGCTCTCGCATACATAAAAGCACCATCTAACCATCTTTTCATAACTACTGATGTAGGTAATTCACCACCAATATCATTTGCTAATTTCAATCCAGTATTTACAGCGTCGGCATCAATAAATCTACCTTGTGAAGTTAGATCCGCTACTGCTCCTTTAATAAGTGGATATAGTCCCATCAATCTCATTACTGATTGTTGGAAACGACCAGCAACACCTCTCTCAACACCTAACCCATTATAACTTTCATAAGCACTTTTCATAAATGCTTGTAATTCTTGTGTAGAAGGAAACGCTTTTACCATATCCTTACTATTGAGTTCTACATTTCGTCCTGCTGTTTGTTGTAATCCTGTTTCAATTCCATTCACATTCGCTTGTGTATTCATATAATTCACCAAAAATGGTTCAAAAATCTCCGCATAAATACCCAATCTATATTTTGGTTTAAGTTCCTTGTTAATAGCATCGGCACTTTGGGCGTAAAATAGCATTTGTTTTGGTGTTAATTCTTGAACGATTTTGTTTGCTTCTTTTCCGTCCGTAATCTCGCTTAACTTTGACCTAACTTCTACTTTTAATCTCTCAATATCCGCCAATTTCTCTTCGGTTGTTCTAAAATCACTTGGTTCTACTGGTAGTTGTCCTGTTCGTTTATAGACCTTATTTGCCTGTAAATTAACATCATCTAACCTTGCTCGTAGATCCAAGTTTGCTAAATATTGTTGCCTAAACTTGTCGGCATCGCTGGGGTTTCTGTTCGGTTGTCCGCTCATATCTATACTATTAGGAAAGAAAATAATAATATATTAATTTATGAAAATCGGTTTATAAATTAATATTTTGGTCTAAACTATTTTATTTATGATTTTTCGTTTTTAAATATTTCCTCATTCGTTTCTCTTATTTGTTTATTCAATTCTTCACTTGTGAAGGTATTTCCTGCTACATCGTATATAACCATATCATCAGGTAATAGTGGTTGTCCTATTCTATTGCCTTCTACTCTGTATTTGGTATAGTCATCATTCTCATTCAATACTTTTTCCAATACTATATCATTAAACTCTTCTTGGATCTCTTCTTCGCTTTTTGTATGAAACCATTTCGTCATAACATCTAATACCTTCTTCTTGTCCCTTTTATTCATTTGTGATGGATTGGTTAGTGGGTGATGCCCTAAACTTTCTAATGCTATTATCTTACACTTCATCGCCTTTTCCTTCATATCCAGTAATTCCAACTCTTCTTGTGAAACAATTTTGGTTGTTTCTTGCCGTTCTAATTCTGGTTTTGCTAAACTCATTATATATATTATAATTAGAAAAAAATAATTATAATATTAATATTCTCTATTTTTTTAATCACTATCACTATCATCATTATCCATATCTAACATACAACCTGTTTGTTGTTGTTCTTTAATAGATACACCTACCATCATTTTACCAGTTTTACTATTTCCTTCTATTCTAAATTGTTCTTCACACCATTTATAAAACTCATCTCTACCATACTGCCTTCTTTCTCTATAAGGCATTCTCTTATATTCATCATCATAAGTTAAAGTATCCCACATATCCTTTAATCTTATTGTCTTTGCTTTCTTTTCTTGCTTACTATCGTTTTCTTCTACTGGATTTTTAATATAATGATTGTTGAATAGTTTTAAGAATAGATTTTGGTTTTCAATAAACTTCTCGGTTCTATCTCTAATAGATTTTGGAATAGTAAAAATAATACCTTTATCGCCATCTGGATCTTTAAAAGTTCTATATACACCCAACAATAAATCTAAAAAACAATCTCTTACCCTTTGGATAAACTCTTGGGTTTCATAATAGGTATTACCTTCTTTGTATTGTATTCCATCAAAGGTTTTACCGATTTTCTCTGGATCATCTGTAAAATTAACTGGGAAGAATAAATCTACCAATCTTCTATAATCCGCCCTTTGTGGTTTTCCATCTAAATCTGGTGAATTATTGAACTCCATAACAAAAGTAGCACTCATATAGAAACTTTCTGGATTACAATTCAGTAATCTACCACAGAACTTACCACCACCAGTAAGATTTCTTAACATAGCAACTCTAATAGCACCTGCTACTTCCTTGAAGTTGATATATCTTTTATTCTTTAAATTAAACATATCTGGTGAAGGTGTATTCGCCCTCTCAACATCTTTTAATATACCATTACCAGGTTGAAAGTAATACTCACCTAATACTGCGTCCATTAATGAACCAGTAAGACCCTTACCATTACCACCCTGTCCGTTGAATAGAAATAATTTCTGGTATGCTCTACCATCTAAACCACTCGCCAATACTTTCAAAAATAATTCTCTATGTTCTGGATCTGGGTGTATATCTTCAAATATCTTCGCCAACATTTCTTTTGTTTCTTGATTTTGTTTATCTGTGTAATCTACTTCTTTGTAATCGTATTTTGTTGATAAAGTAATATAGTCATCAAAAGTATAATCTCTAAACTCGTCTTTTCTTAAATCATATACACCATTATTGAACCCTAATAAGAATGGATCACTATTAAAATCAGTTTCTATTTCCTTTGCTTTGGTGAGAATATGCTTAATTATATCATTCATTTTGTTAGATACACTACAATTGGTTCTTAATGTTTTTAACAACTTGTTTATATCCTTCTCATCTAACTCAACAGCACCAACAATTTCATTATGAATAATATTAAATAAATCCTCACTTATATATCTGTATAATTTATATTGCTTATCTTTATGAGTTTCATTATACCATCTACCATTTACTACTTGTCCGTTTATTTTCTCACCCCAATATACATTTAGTTCTCCTTGCTTTGTTTTAATAATGTAATCACCGAACTCCTGTAAAAATCTATCCGCCAGACATTTTACACTTAATAAATCCTCCCATTCTTCTAATGATAGAACTTCTTGGTGTTCTGGTATTTCAATACCTTCATCAAAAGGTTTCTTGATCCACCCTACATTAATATTATACTTTTCTTGGATTAGTGTATTGAGTTCATCACAAATAGTTTCATAATCGGTTTCTTTTAATATCATAAACCCATCTTGACAAGGGACAATATCTTCTATTCTGGTTATATCTTTATTGATAAGGTATGTGATACATTCTTCTTGGATCATCTTTTCTATGGATTGCGACCATAACGCCATTACACCTCTTTTTGCTTCACTTTCAGTTTTCCATTTCTGCTTATCTTGTTTCAATACATCTTTTTTAATCTGTGGATTAGCATTATATACGATTTCAATAATAGTCTTCATAAAATCCTCTATTTCTACAAAATCTTTAATTCTGTTGTTTTCATTCATAGTAATATCTGCCTCCTTTAACCAAGTGCTATATGATCCACCAAACATAAGGATAATTGGTAGTTGCTTTGCTGTATCCTTATTACAATTATGATGGTTCATAATAAACTCCCTGTATTTTTTAGGATTTTTCACATATTTAGTAAGATATGTATTATGAAGGTTATGATGCTTACAGATTTCATTAATGATTGTTGGTTGTGCGTTAATCATATCCAGATCCACATAACTACCTTCACAAAAAGTATGTCTTGTTGGTCTGTGAAATATACTTGTTGAAAGATAATTATGTGGTTGAGTTCTACCCCATTTATGCTTTGCTAATTTATGTGCTACTTGGAAACGATTTAACTTACGATTATACAACTCCTTAAACTTTATCATCTGTTCTAATTCAGTCTTGTAGGTTTTACATACACCACCTTCATATCTGGGAACAGATTGGTATGATATACCCATTTCATTCTTAATAAACCCATATAATTTTGCGACATCTATAAGTTCTACACATTTCTTCTTTTCAAAGATAGTAGTTCTTACTATTGAAGAGTTTAAAGTCCATTCAAACTTGAAAGGTTGGTTTTCAACTTCGGTATTTTCCGCCATTATAATATAAGATTATATAATAATATTTCTTTATATTGTTTTTTAATATAAAAATTAAAAATCATTTATATTAAAAATTAAAAAACGCCTAAATATTTTTAAATAAAATTAATGTATTTCTATATATTTTTGTAGAATATCTTGTATAAACTCTGGTTTTTCTTCCTTTAATTTGTTAAGATTATCAAAGCACTTGGCGACCAAAGGTAGGTATATATCATACTTTTTCATATCTTCACTATTTAGACCAAACTTGTTTTTATAATAATATGCTTTATTTTTTGCTTTTATTTTATCGCCATTTTCAGCATAGTCCTTTCGCTTCCATTCTCTAATATAGGTTCTGCTTTTGGGTTCGTTGTCCGTATCCATTATAATATAAATAGATATATTAATATTTCTTTATATTATTTTTTATTATATATTTATATGAATTATTCAATTACTATCATCTACACCAAATAGCATCTCATCATTCTCCACTACAAAATCACACCCTAATAGGTGTCCTAATCCATCCGCACAAATGGATTGATCCACCAAAGCGTTAATATCAACCATATCATATAACATATCATCTTCATTATCAATCATATCATTAATATCTTCATCACTTAATATGTGTGTGCTTTCATTAATATACACATCACCACTATCTTCATAATTGGTTCTACAACAAGGACAACAAACATTACTACTATTACAGATTGTTTTAAAACAAGTCAAGCAAAGTGGGTGTCCGCAGTAGGTATTTCTCTTAACACAAATGGTTTTGGTTCTTCTCAATACCTTCTTTGTTGGGTGATTACCAATAAGTTCCTGACGCTCTGTAATTCCAAACTTCTCCATACATACAGGGCAATCATCAGTATCATATAAAGGTATATCTTCATCTGTTTCCAAATCTGGTTCAGGATATTCAACTTCTTTTGTGTGATACATTCTACTTTCATCTTTCACAAATCCTAAAATGTATATAGGGTTATAAGAGAATAATTTACTCCCATCTACAATTTCAAAAATCAGGTTTTTTTTAAGGTGATCCTTCCTCTCACATACAAAATAGAAATATCTATCATAAATTAATAATTCGTAATTAAATCTGGTTTCTACATCGTCCGTATAGGAAATAGTAATCTTATTCAAGTCAAACTCTCCCATATCTGGAAAGATAGTATGAAAGTTCGCACAAAGATTATCAACGAAGTAGTTATGTATTTCAGGTTCTCCTAATACAACAAAATCAGGATCATCATTCTTCGCACCATAAAGGCGGTATTTAAGGGTTGTGTTGAGTTGAGTAAGCATAGCAGTTTCTACCATAGAAGTCATATTATAATAGTATATAACACCTTCTCTTTATATTGTTTTTTCTTATAAATATATATTAATAATTCATATAAAAGACCAAAAAGGTAGGAAAGTAGCAAACTGGGGCAGTAAATACACAATTTTCTTATTTCATTTTTTAAAAAAAAAAGAGAACGCATCTTTTTTATATTTTTGATTTATAAAATCTTTGAAACTACCGCACAGGTTTGCTACTTTTCTACCTTTTTCTACCCTTTATAATAAATATCCTTATAAAGATACTTATTATAATGATCCACCTACCATACATAAGTAGGGGTGTTGCCGAATGTATTACCATATCTATTTATATGTTCGTTTAATCTTTTTTGTTGCTTTTTGAAGGTTTCTTTAATTTGCTTATCCTTATCTCCTGAATAAAGACAACAAGTTTGATACACATAATCCGCCCTATCTTGGAACTTTTTATAACATATCTTCATTTTTATATCTTTCATATATCCACACTTAATTTTGATTGATTTTAGGTTCAATATATCATTAATCATATCCAAAGCATCTTTTTTACATAATCCAAAAAACTTTTTCATAAAATACTCTTTATCCCATCTACCCCAAGTATCTCTGGGATTAATAGGTTCTAAATTAGGAAGCACACTATAATAGAAGAAACATTTAATATATTGCTCCTTCATAGTTGCTACTTTATCCCACAGACATTTCTTCGCCAGTTGCTTACCAATTATGTTGTCTGCTCTATAATTAAGAAACTGATTGATTACCCATACCATATCATAAGGTAATTTGGAAACCATTTCAATATTAAAGTTAGTGGATCTATCAACCTGTAATGTAAGTGATTTTTTGTATTTATCACAAGTAATTACAAGTGAGTTCGCCCATCTTCTCAATTCATCAATATCATTAATTAAAATCTCGTTGGTTGCTGTATTTACAACGCTCATATTGAGATTGTTGTTTGCTTGGATCATATTATTAATATGCTTTGGAATGTTCGCCACATTCGGTTTAGATTTACCCAATCTATTCTCCACAACAGCGTCGCTCTCGGTAGTGTAATAATAACCTTTTCCCATCTGCTTCTATATGTTAGTATAACAGCGTATCTTTATATTGTTTTTTCTTATAAATATAAATGAAAAAATCATATAAAAGACCAAATCCAGTCTAATAGAATACGAAAAAATATGATATAATACCCTTCACAGGCATTATATCATAATATAATATTACATACATTTCCACAACTCACCATACTCCTTTCTTAAACGAATAGGATAAGTCCAAGTATCTCTATAAGGTTGGATCCCCATAGCGTCCATAATCGCCCTGAACTCTCTTCTATCCATATATCCTTCTGGTCTGTGGTGTTCTAAAATATGCTTACCTCTGTAATCATAAATGTTCGCCATTTTGGGGTTTCTACCTCTATAACGAGGTGCGGTTTCAAAAAACTTTCTACACAAGTCAATATCGGTCTGTAATACCATTTTTATAATATACTATTACCACTTCCCTTTAAATAGTTTTTTATAAGAAATATTAATATAAATGATTTATACGAAAAAACAATATAAAGAAATACTAATATATATAATTATAATAAAATGAGTGGTAGGCAAACTATTACTATGACTTTGGCGGAAAAGCGAATGTTGGAGCAGAAGGCGAAAAGTGGTTGGCGTTGTTTCTTCATTATGAGGGACAATTATGATGACCTATGTGGTTATGTAGCAGAACTACAAAATAGAAACAGAACAACCAGAGAGCAATTGCGAAATGGTGAAGATGTGGATATTGATTTTTTAAAACAGCAGTTTATAGAAATGTATGATAAACTGAAAGAATATACTGAATGTCCTGTATGTATGGAAACTCTTACAAAAGAAAATATTGAAGTTCCAAAATGCGGTCATACAATCTGTAAAACCTGTATTGAAAGGATTAAACAAGATCCAGAACCGAAATGTCCCAATTGTAGAAAGAAATATTATTAAATGAAAAAACCATATAAAGACATACTCCTATAATTTTTTGTGAATGGCGAATATTTTATAAAGTATTTTTTTTATTTTATAAAATACTGATTTGACCTAATATGAATGTATATTCAATATTTCTAATAATCCTTTTCTAAACCGCTTTGTTGCGTCTTCTTCCATATCAATTACTAATGGTGAAAACTTTTCGGCAGTAGCATATTTGTAGAGTTCCAATAACTCTTCTTTTGTGATCCCCAAACCAAACTCACTTAAAATTAAATTGACTTCTCTGTTTCCAGACAATTTCAGTAAAACCATATAACTACAATTGTTTCTTATGATTTTGGGTATTTTAAAAAATGATTGACTAATGAATATAACTGATACATTCAATTTTCTTGCTCTTATATAATAATTCTCAACCATACTTAAATCCTTTGCTAAAACTAAATCGTCCCATACTACCAAGTGGTTCAATTCTTTATCAAACTTATCCAGAGGTGGGGTATTACTTAACCCTTCTTTTATAACAATCTGGTCGCTCTTTTGTGAGATCCAACGATACAAGGGTTCATCTTTATTACGAGTTATGATTGTAATACTCTGGAATGTGCCTTTATTAGCACTAAATATGGAGATGAGATTTACGAGAAAGTTTGTTTTACCTGATCCAGATGGAGCAACTATACACATACGAAAAGGTAATTTTAACTGATGTAGATGGAAGTTGGGATTATCCACCTTATCCAGTAATTCCTTTGGTATTTTTTCATATAGGTTTTTAATTGTTCCATCTGGTTCATCTTCCTTCACAACCTTTTTCTTTTTAGGAGGCATCTATATATAATTAAGAAGAAAATATATTTTTGGAAATAATTTTAATCTATACTTAATATATAGTAAAATGAGTGCTTATCCACCGCCAAAGGAGAATGTCCCTATTTACAATCCCAAAGATTTTGAGTTTGAAAATATAGCATTAACATTAGCAGATGCGAAGGATTATTATTTAGAATATCCAACAGCACAAGGCAAAGAAACTTTACAGGAAACAATAATAAATGGTGCTTTAACTTGTAATGATACTGCTACGATTAATGATAGTTTAGACATATCACAACCAACAAATACTTTAAATGCCCTAAATATAGAAAATGATGAACCAGGATATAGTATTGATGCTACTAATAGAACAGGAGGACAAGGAGGACGATTAACAATAACCGCCAACGCCACAGCAACAAAAGACAACGCTATAACCCAAAGTGGAGATTGTGTAATAGCAGGAGCGATTAATGATTTTACTGGTGCTTTAACATTAGTTCCAAGATCCCCCCAATATGGAGTAGGTTTAAGAATAAATTACTTATCTACTACCTGTTATGGTATTTTTAAAATAGCAAGTAATAGTGGAGGTAGTGCTGGACCATCAACAGGAATATTACAATTTCCAGATGGAACATCACAAACAACAGCATTTACAGAACAGGTATATAATTATCCTATGAATTGGAATAATGGAAACTGGTATAGGTTAGGAAGTCCTGTTCCTTTAAATGTAGGTTTTACATCTGCTTTTGTAAATATACCATCACTACAAGTTGGAAGTAATTTAAACCATTATGCTGGGTTCAGTATTACATTAGAAATAACATATAACCTTACTGGATATATAGATACAAATACTAATTTAAATACTGCTAATGTTTATACAGGTTATAATTTAGCAAGGTTCAGTATGAGTGAGGCAAATGGAGCAGTAGATATACAGGATATTCTTATGGTTGGTAATATGAGATCACAGCAAACAATATCAGCAAACGGACAATCTAACTCTAATTTTACACCCTATTATATTGATTATGCTTCACAGACCAATAAAAATGGATTAGA
>Ga0208767_1002387_pt1 | contig 14245 bp, 20 predicted proteins | sample VirMetDEL_Mar_21_FD_184514 | JGI IMG/M metagenome (GOLD analysis project Ga0208767, IMG submission 184514) | Aqueous microbial communities from the Delaware River and Bay under freshwater to marine salinity gradient to study organic matter... | ecosystem: Environmental > Aquatic > Marine >... | reverse complement strand
CGGAGCTTCCATCTCCCAGACCAGATACAACGTCGGCTGGGACGATGTATTCTCCGGGCGACACAGCCACAGGCTGTTGATCCCCAATCATACCACCAACCATATCGTCCATGCCGCCACCATTACCCTCAATCATTCCCTCTGTTTGTGCGTTAGGAACGATGGATTGCAAGACCATTTCCCTTATTTGAGAAAACATGTCAACACCATAGCGCTCGACAAACATCTCAATAATTTGATCTGCGTTGTCAGCTTGTCCGGCAATGGCAGAGATCAGCATATTAAACTCTTGCTCTGTCGGCATTGACGCGGAGAACTCGGTCGGCATATTTGCAATACCGCCAGCGGGAACGGTCGTCTCTCCCATCGGCGTTCTGATCGGAACTTCTCCACCGGCCTGCATCTCAACAACCCCAATACGCTCCTTGTCTTCTTTCGAAAGCGGGGGATAGCCAAGCTCTAAATAGCGACGATAGTCATAGTTGTCATCAGAAAGAACGCCCTGATTGCCATTGTTGGCCTGCGCTTGGAACTTGAGAATATATGCTTCCTGCATGTATTCTTTTTCTTCCGGGCTTAGGTCTGTGTATTCGTCATCGCTACCCCGAACAATGGTTGCTACATTCTCTCCCGGCTCGATAATGTCGCTCTCGTAGGCTGGGCCTGCGGCAATGCCCCCTCTCGGGCCGTCACCCTGCGGCGTAGCCTGAGAGATAACACCCTTGAGCGCACCCTTGATTCCTGCGCCGCCAAGAGATCCTCTGATTCCCTTCATCCTTTCCAGAGCTTCTTGACCGCCTTTGGCCATACCTTGTAATTTTGCCTGCGAACTTCCCGTCCCAGATTTTGTTGTTGGCCTTGGATATCTCTCTTCTTCGCCTCTGTCATAGTCATCAAGGACGCCAAATCCAACCGTCGTTATGCCTTCGTAACCGCCCGAATTAAATAACGCCATTGCCTCATCAAAAGAAGCTGGCACTTGGAAGCCTTCCGGCCTAAATCGTGGGTCTACAATCAGCCCAGCCTCGTATTTTTTGTACCAGTTCTGCTCAGAATCTGTAAGCGGCACATTACGTCTGACCTTGTCGAGAATGTAGTCAGAGTTTCTTCTCCATGCGTCATATTTGTGGGCATACGGACCATTTTCTGGGACTTCCGGGTCATAAGGCTCTTCGGGGTCAACCGGGTCAACATCTGGAAGCTCGCCAGCACCGCCGCCGATGGGTGTGCCAACGGTGTCTGGGTCATCTTCAATAGGTGGCGCCTCCTCGGGATACTCCACCTCTCCCGGCATGTAACTGCCCAGCATCGTATAGTATTCTTTGAGCTGTCTGTTGTACTCCTCCTTATCTAATATCGGGTCGAAGTATCCACCGCTGGATTCAACGCCGCCTTCAACGGGTCGATATCCCCGGTCAGGAATAAATGGCGCATTAGGATCATCTTGGAAGTAGGTAAATTCTGGCTCAAAGCCAGCCATGTAGTCTTTCGGGGGGGCTACCGAGTATTGGCCTCTTAATCCCGCCTGAACAGAAACAGGATCTATGCCCGTCCCACCCGCAGGGGTGTAGCCAAAGAATCCGCCAGCCTGCTGTGCCAGCGCCTGATAATCTATATTCCCTTCTGGATTTGCGGCATCAAACCGATCTTCTCTAGCCTGACGGGCTTCTTCATACCTATTGTAGTATCGCTCAAGAATCTGTTGCTCTTCTGCCGTCAGCGGATTGCCCATTTCGGCTTTCTGAAGAATCTCCTGCTCTCGACCGTGGAAGCCCACATTAAACGGAACCTCTGACACTGGAGGAAGATTAGTTCCTTGGGTCTCGGAGCCACCTTGACCCTCTTCTAATTGGTTAAGAAGCTTTTCCTTAGCCGAGTCAACAAGATCACCAATAGCGCTTGTTGCGCCGCCCTCGGCCATGCCCATTGTTGGGCGATAAGGGATGATATCGCTCATGATCGAACGGCGAGGACTCATGCCCATTGCTAGGTCGGGCTGTGCCGCCATTTGAGCACCATAAAGATCACCGTAAGCCTGTGCTAGCTTCTCTTCTCTTTCCGCCTCACGAGCCGCCGCTTGTGCCGCGAGATCGTCCTGAACATCCATCTGAGCTAGTTGACCAGAACCCACTCCAGCAAGGGCTGTGGCCTGCATTGGACTCATGCCCTCAATAAATTCAGGGGTATAGGTCATAAAGTCAAACGGCTCAGGGCTGACATTGCCTACGGCGGCGGCAGTGTCAAACCCTGCTGGAAGTGCGCTCTCAATAGGCTGATACACACTTCCGATGGAGGAGGCCATTTGATCGGGAGTAAGTCCGGTAAGAGTATCTGCGCCAAGACCAGCAACATTTCTCACCCCATCTGCTGTAAGTCCGGTAACTGGAGAGTCAGCAAAGCTGGCAATATCGGAAGCTAGCGTTGATGCGTCAGCGGCTTGCGATGCGATATCGACACCAGTGGTGCCTATCTCGGCACCTGTAGTCAAAACGTCCGTGCTCGCTTGAGCGGCTTCTGCCCCAAGATCCGCTATCCCGCCAGCAACCCCTGCGGTCAGGCCTGATATAAGACCTCGCTTCAGATCCCCAGTAATAGCGGCAGTGGCAACGCCCGTCAGTGCGCCTGTCGCAAGGGCGCCCAGACCGAGAGACTTAATACCAATACCGGCAATAATCGGGAGGAACGGTAAAAACGCCTCAGGCTGTCCGGTAACTGGATTTGTCGTGAGCTGACCTGTTGGGGACAAAGAGGCAATGCCTGCCACCTCGATAGGGTTCATATGCACCAACATGCTGTCGCCATAGCGACCATACTGGGCCATTTCGTCCATTAGAGGTTTTACTGGATATTGGTTCATAATTAGCTCGTCTCTACGCCAAACATGCTAAAGCTAAGGCCAGTTGCGCTCGCATAAACCTTAACAACATCGTTTTGATTTAAAGTTAGTCCAAGAACTGCGGTGAATGAGTCGTTCGCCGCGACTGTTTTGTCGTAATAAATAAACTGCTTGTCATTTGCCGCCGCATCATCCACATGGACACTTACTCTGAAGGTGAGGGCGCCAGCGGTTCTGTTGCAGACAATCAGGGAGCTTACGGTCGTCTGGTTCAGATCTGGCGTTGTGTACAAAACGGTGGTGGTGGTTGCCGCCGCGTCAACCTGACCCAGTACCTTTATGGAATCAGCCATTGCTTGCCCCCATCAGAAGGAACTGAAAGCGCCGAAGCGATAGCGATGATGTCTTGTCTGACTTGTTCTGAGCATTGTCTATCTGCACAAAGGCGTCTTGCAAGAACTGCTCAGTAGATCGCCGGGAAACCCTTTCGTTTTCGGCGTTATACTCCTGACTTGTTGCAGGTAGTGTCGGTATTCTAGCCATTAGCGCCTTCCGTCCGTTCTGAAGTCAAAGCGCATGTCCCCCAGTGTCCAACCATAGCCTGTTCCAGATGAGGTTATCTTTACAGCCACCTCTCTCGATCTTGTTCTGATATGCGCCTGTGTAGAGCTTGCCGTGATCGATGATGTAGCCAAGTCAGTAAAGTCATCCAACGGAAAGTCCCTGCCCTTCACAACGATAGAAATATCCACCGCATTAGGGTTGCCAGAAAATCTAAAGTCTGGAATAAATCGCTTTCCGAAGGAGAAGGAGTTGCCATCAGTCAGGTCAAACCCGCCGCTTTCTACATAAGCAACCAGCTCTTCGCCATCTGCGTCATTGCCAAGCTCGTGACTGTAAACGTAGTTTGCTGACAAATCCGATATGTCTACCCCCGCGCCAACAGGGTACTCCTTGGTCTGCGCTGAGATAAACGCACTTCGATCCATTGTGCCAACTGCCCATACATTCTCTGAGTAGTTGTAGGTAACGTAACTGGTCGCTTCTGTATTCCCGGTGCCTACCGGGTAAAACCAAGTAATCTCTGAAAAGTCAGGATTATTATACGAGAATGACTTAAACGCTTGATCCCTGTTTAGGTTGTCAAAAACATATGAATGAACCGAGCATGGAACTCTCTGTATTGAGCCTTGATAGATATAGAATCCATCCAGATCCATGAAGTAAACAGCGTCTCCAACAGATGCCGCCGCCCTCGGTGAGACAATGCTCATGTTCTGGCTCACCAAAGAAAACGAGAAAACAAACGGGGCGCCAATGAATCGCATCGACTGGATTCCCTCGTCTGTAAAAATAAGGATTTCCTGTCTTGTCTTGATCGCACCTATAATGCTTGTGCCGGTTGAAAGCACCTGACCACCCGCAGTGTTTGTTGCAGTTGGTTGCCAGTCTGCCGCATTTTCTTGGTCAGACCATCTAACAAGCAACGGGTCTATGTTTGACGAGCCTATGGGGTTTGCGCCAAAACAAATAACATGGCGATCAACATCGGAAACCATTACCTGAAGAGCCGTTGTTGGTGTCGAAGCGGGGGATGGCAACTGGCCAATATCAAAAGCCCTGCCGCCCGTACTCTCATCCCAGTAATACACACCGCCAAGTCTGGGGTTGAATATCAGATCATCACCGAAAACGTCTTGGCTATACAGGCGAAGCTGATTGGCAACAGAAAGCCCCGTTCCTTCGCCCCAAGGACTTTCGCCCCAGTTACCAGATCCCCAGCCGTTCGCTGTCTGAACGTAGATGTTTAGGCCCGTGTTTATTTGATACGCGCCTACAACCGACGCCCCACCATTGCCGGTGTCACTGGCATTTGCAGTGACTTCCACGCCTGAGGTGTCTTTTGCCGTTATTGTGTACGAATCAACATCAACGATGGTGGCTATCTGATACTCTTGATTGAGTACGCTGGCGGTGATGTTTCCTCCCAAGGTAACGGCGCCAGAAAAAGTGACAAAGTCAGAGGCAACGGCACCATGCGCTGTGTCGGAAACCGTGATTGTCGAAGACCCATTCGTTGCAGAAAAAGTGACGTCGCCAGCCGCCGTTGTCACCCTTATTGGGGTGACATCCTGAAACACGCCACCGCTTTCGACGTAGTATTTTAGATTCGTGCCCACAGCCAAATAGGCGGTAGCCTGCGCCGTTCCCCAGTCTTGCAATGCCCTTGGAACGCCATTAACAGCATTTTGAGAGTATTTTTCCCAGCCGCCTATCTTTTCTACCCGACCTTTCCTGAATCTGATCTTGTCAGAATCATACCAGCCAAGCTGGGCGCTATACTGGGTGCCCTCCTTGTTTACGCCGGGGGCAAAAGGCAACTTGGCTAATGGCATAAATTACTACCTAATACGTCCATATTACTGGCGTTGTTTTTCTCGCATCCACATGCACAAAGGTTTTTGCAACACCTATCCCCGCCATGCCTAGAGATATGGCATGAGCAACTACCGCCCTCCTCTGCTCACCATTCGACACCTTTATGTCGCAAGCTATGCCCTGAGCATGAGTTCCCGGCTTGTCTTTTGCCGCCTCTATGCTGTGTTTTGGAGATCTGTACCCAGAGGTTATGACAAAAGGAAATCCGCAGACATCTCTCAAGCTGTCAATAGCTAGCAAGAACACCGGGTTCATTTTGTTTTCTCCGGTTTCGCTACAGTCAAACTCGGAGATTTCAAAATAACGGAACATGTTACCGCTTTGTCAAAAGCTGACTAATTTTGTCTGCGCCCCTAATGCCAAAACTGGCAAATACGGCTAGAAACAGAAGGTATTGATACCACTCAGGCAGTGCGTTTAACTGCTCAAACGCATAGCCAACTCTAGATATAACTTCTTCTGAGTCCATAACAACACCATAGATAATGCATACAACAGGAGAGCTTAGGAGAACGGTAAACCACTCGTCTTTCCACGAGTTGTTTGTTGCCTCAGCCATCTTTGCTTCCCATATTGCGGTGTTTGAAATGACCTGCATCTGGGCAACGTGCTTTGCTTGAGACTTTTCCTTTTGATTTGAGAGCCAATCGGTAACAATGCCCGCTATGGGCGCTATCAGTGCTGTCCACATATGATTAGATCCTGAGGATAATGTTAGTAAGGAAGCCAATTATTCCGCCAGAGACAACAAGCGCTCCCCACAGAATCACCGTAATTGGCTTTGAGGCAGTGTTTGATTCTATGTCGTCCACTCTCGCCTCAAGCGCCTCAACAGACTTCCAAAGACGGGTAAGTGTTTCTGTTTGCATAAACTGACGCTCTTCCACTCTAGCTAGTGTTTCCAGTGTTTTTGCCACATCATCAAGCCTCCGCTCAAATCTGTCTAGCCTGTTAGCGAGTTGCTCATCCATTACCGCAATTCTCCTGCAAAAGTCTTTTTGCTCTCTCTATGTCGCTATAAAATGCTTTTTTGCAGTGATCCTGCTGAAATAAATAAAAGAGCGTATCTATGAGAACTCTTAGCTCTCGCCACCCATAAACGTCTCTTAGCCGGTGGCTTCTTCCAGAAAGAGACTCATTTGGGTTTTGCCCAAAAAACAAAGCAACATTCAGAACTTGAGACAAAGAGTCACCGACCCTTATTAAATATCTACCTACAGCAGATCCGCCGCGACGAACAAATCGTCCAACTGCGTCTCTGTCAATCCAAGCGATGCTCCCATTGAGATTACCCACGGCGAAGTCCTTTCTATTTCTGTTGCGTATTCCCACTCTAATGTCACTATCGTCTTGTCTGGCTCTGACATCCCGGCTATTGCCGCTTCCACGTTAGCCAGCAGGCCTGCCTGATTAAGGGCCAGTCTGGCTTGACGATTCGAGACGATCATTTGAGATCTTCGCTCTTCGTCGGTAAAATCCCTGCTGTTCCATGCCCTCTTCCACTCGCCATTATCTTGATAAAAATCACCAATAGTGACGACATCGGCGGTTGGCACTGGATCTTGCGTATAAATATAGACATCATAGTCAGCAAGAATTGCTTCAGAAGGGTCTGCGGGAAAAGAAACATTTGGGTTGTCGCTCCGCAGTTGAGAGAAGGAATACTCCTCAGGAACTCCGCCCGTTACTTTTACATAGCTCATCTAAAAAACCTCAAGTTAAAATTACGGCTGTAAAACCAAGCCACGCACGAAGATGGCGTCAGTAGACCCGAAGGTGATTGAGCCACTAGGAGACTCTGTCCCGGGAGGTCTTTCCAAGCGGTAGATGATTCCCCCGGTTCCTCCCACCGTCGCATTTTGAGTTGCAATAGTGTAGCCAGTAGGAACTCCCGTGATGGTTGAATTGTCATCATCAAGCATTGCAAAGTAGACCGCCGCACTGCCACCTCGGCTTATTGTCAGACTAGGCGCGGTTATGCTGTTGGTTCCTGTGCTGGATGCGGATGATGTGCTAGAGCCCCACTGGGCGCTTCTAAAAGCCGCCGCGCAAATAACATCAACATCATCATCAAATAAGATGCTGGTGTCTGGCGTGGCCCCCATTGTTTTGTACGCGGCTATGTTATTAATGCTGTTGTCTGTGTTCGAATTGGGGAAGTTGCCGTTCCATCCAGACCAACCAGAGCTTAACAAGCGGTGGGCACTGTTATCGTCTTGGGAAAAAGCAACGACGATGTCCCCTGCTTGCAGGCCAGCAATTCCCGTTAACGGCAGACTGTCGTTTCCGGTTCTTGACGTCGCCCCAACAAACTCTACCTGCGGATTAGCCGCTCTAAGTATGTGACTACGTTGCATTACCGGCAAAAGCTCCGTACAGCGTTCCGTTGACCTTCCACAGCTCTATCACGTTATATCCAGAGGTGCCCAGTGTTGGAGCAGATCCCCCAATCCACGTTGTTGTAGGCCATGTGACTGTGTAGGCAGTGCCGTCATCGATCATCAGGGTCACATACTCCCCGTCAACAAGTGACTCAGTTAGCGTTGTGTTGCCGCTCAGGGTTTTGTACTGAATCGTTCCGTTTGCGGGATCAACATCAGTGCCTGTAAAGCTGTACTGCTGTTCCTCAATCTCTGCGTCAAACGTGGTCTTCCCCGTTGCGTTGAGAGTGGTGAACTTTCCTGTTGACGCGCTTGTAGCCCCTACGGTTGCGCCGTCTATGGAGCCGCCGTCTATATCGGCACTGCTCAAGGTTCCAGTTGTTGCTGTCAATGTTGTTGCTGTCAATGTGGTCAGGGTGCTTGTTGTTGCTGTCAGGCTTGGGGTTGTCAGGCTTGTTACAGATAACTTGTTAAATACATCGGTAACCGTTGCCCCGGTGCCTCCACCGTTAAATTTCAGAACGACATCTTCTCCGTTTGCAATCTCAAAATCATTGCTCGCATTGTAGGTGCCCTGAAAGACAATCAAGGATCGAGAGGCAGACAGGCTGTTTCTTAAATAAACCACCTTCTCCGCATCATTTGGTGTTAGCTGGACATAGGCTGTTGCACCTAAGTCACCGCCATCCACAAACTCGATAAACGCATTTCTTCCTACAGAGAGAGTGCCATCTGTTATCGGAAGTGTATTAGGGGAACCGGACGACCCCGCCGCAGACAGTGTTGTCTGGGCAATGCCGTTTATCCCCTGATCGATGATGTCAAAGTTGAGGTTTGTTGTGTCACCCCACTGGCCGGACTGCTCTCCGGTCGCTATCTTCTCTATGCCGAGATTGGTTGTATATGAACTAGGCATTCAGGATTCCTTTATGCGGCAATTTCTTCATAACTTGGGTTTTGAGAGGGGGTTATTTCTACCCAGCTCGGTGATTGTGAAGGCGATATGGATGAGTAAGACGCTGATTGAGACGGCGATTCTTCTACCCATACCGGCGACTGAGATGGATTTATCTCAGAATAACTTGGGTTTTGATCTGGATCTATGTTTGTCCAGAAAAATAGTCTGCCTACAAGCCCCTCTGCGCCAACCCCCGTGACATTGACCGTGGCAGGCCTTGTTACTGTCACGGAACCAACTTGGCCGGCGGCAGATACTCCTGTTACGGCAACGGTTCGCCCGAGCGCTATAGTGACCGATCCTACTTGACCTGTAGCGGTTACACCTGTAACTGATACGTTAGCATCACCGGAAACTGCTACCGAGCCAGCTTGGCCTGTCGCAGAGAGTCCGGTAACGAGAACCGAAGCCCCGGTTCCGGCAGATATTGTGACAGAGCCAACTTGTCCTGTTGCGGAGACGCCGGCAACAGAAACAACCGCATCTCCAGAAACCGCTACCGAACCAACCTGACCTGTTGCAGAGAGTCCGGTGATCGAAACGTTGGCTTGGCCAGAAACCGCTACAGACCCAACCTGACCAGTAGCGGCCACGCCTGTAACAGGCACATTCGCAGTAACTCCGGTGGTTACCGTGCCGACCTGACCTGTCGCGGCAACTCCCGTAACTGCCACACTGACAGCTTTTGGCGCGTCCGAGAGGGGCAATGCGGATAATGGCGTAAAACCTAGCATGTGCCTATCCTCTCTTTATGATGACGGAATTATACGAAGCGCCCTATAGAGTTGCGCGTCTGTCGTTGACCAGCTATAGGTAGCAGGGGCTTCTGTGCCAGCAGAAAGCCCTAATTTGTAGGTCAGCGCATTACTACCGTTGGTAGCGTTTTGTGCCTCTGCCGCCTTTGTGTACCCAGTAGACGGGGTAAGAGAAGAGGCATCGTCATCTATCGCACACATTTGCACTACCGCACTGCCATCCGTTGCTATAGAAATAGACGGGGGACTTAAACTCGTTCCTGTTGCCGTTGCAAAGCTAGTGACCTCCGGGCTATCAACCGTCGCGTTCCTAAACGCAACCGCTGTCCACATCTGAGCATTTGCTGTGTACGACTGCCCCGTGTCAACAGTTGCGCCCATGATTTTGTATGCAGGGATATTAGTAATGCTGTTGTTGTTGTTTGACGTCGGAAAGTTGCTGTTCCATCCAGACCAACCAGACGATAATAGCTCAACAGTGCCACCGTCCCTAGTCGCCCATGTAATCACTAAATCCCCCTCCTGAAGATCAGTAATCGCGCTAAAGCTAGGCGATGATGTGCCTGTTGCGGATGTTGCGCCAACAAAGGTTATTTCTGCGGCGCCTGTTTTTGTCATCAAGAGCTTATGAAGTAGCACCGACAGAAGCCCCGTACAAAACGCCATTTACTTGCCACAAGTTGATGACGTTGTAGCCCGTCGTTTCAAGCGTGGGCGCGGAGCCGCCGACCCATGTGGTGGTGGGCCACGTTACAGTGTATGCCGTGCCGTCATCGATCATCAGTATGACATAGTCGCCGTCAGCGAGAGACTCTGTAAAGGTGGTATTTGCGGCTAAAGTCTTGTACTGAATCGTTCCGTTTGTGGGATCTATGTCCGTCCCGGTTAGGTTGTACTGCTTTTCGTTTATGCCGCCTTGAAAGCTAGCCGTGCCATCAGCCTCTATAACGAATCGCTCTACAAATGCTCCGTTTAAGAACCTAATCTCATTAGCGTTAGTGGCGTGATCATCGCCATAGACAACAACCCCAGCACCTCGGTTATAGTCAGTGCCGCCGTAGAACGCAAACAATCCATCATCATCTGTCCCGTTGCTTGATGCCGCTACAAAATCTGTAAAATAGGATGTTCCACCTTCCTCAATGCCGGCGCCGTTTGATATATAAAGATTCCCGCCAAGACGGACATCGTTGCTAGCATCTTCATAAACAGCTTTGCCGGACGGATATGTGATAAACACATCCTTAGTTCCTGCTGACAAGTTAACCGCAGACCCGGCATTTGTTGAGGCTAAAACCGTAGTTCTTGTAAGGGTATTCCCTGCGCTTGCGTAGGTGCCAAGACCAACTTCCCAATCATTGTTGGTGTAGTCAACTATGGCGTAGTACGTTGTATCTGCGTCAGCAAGAGCGCTAGAAAATGCCACATAGTTTGTTTCTGCGCCACCGAGGGACAACGCACCCGTCCCTGTAGTGGTGGTTGTCTCTTTGACGCGATCCGCAATGACCAGCGCCATAAATCATGCAATCCGAATAATTGCGTTTGACGCATCCGCAGTTGGGAAAGTGATCGTAAAGTCCCCCGCACTGGATGACTGATCAGACCCAAAATCTAAAACAAGGACGGTGTCGGTCGTGCCGGTTCCGGCCCCCGTTGTCGTGTTGTATATAAGAGCGCCCCTAGCTGTGATCGTTGCACTGCTAAAAGTTAAGTCTGCAAAGTCAGTAAGCGCCGTTGTTCCCGAGGTTGTAGGCGTGACGTTCGTCAGGGTTCCGCCACCGGCAGAATAACCCGTTCCAGCTACCTCATTGGTCGCTGTGTAGTCGGTTGTGCTGGCGTCAAAGGTTGCTGAGTTTGTATACATAGCCAGCTTGAAAGTGTCTCCCGTGCTGGCAGTAAAATCATGCTGTGCCTGAAGCAACTGTTGCTTGAAAGATGTGCACATGTAGTTTCCAGTAAATGCCATCAGAGTCTCCTTACGGCTTCCGCTAAGTCTTTTTGCCCCGCTTCTATGAGGGCGTTGAAAATGGTCGTTCTGTCGCTCTTTATCGCTTCTTTCATGTAAAAGACAATAAGCGCCTTTATGTTATTCCTGTACGCTAAGGCCTGATCCCTTATCACCGGATTAGCATCTGACGAAACAGAGATGATTTTGTCTAGGCATCTTTCCGCAACTTCCTCAGGAGTGAACCCCCTGTTGTTGGTTGTTGATACGGAGACGAAACCCGTCTGACTGTTACAAAAGTCCGTCATGTTCTGGCTTTTCTGACGCTCCCAGAGCGATAGCTATCAGTTGTGCTATAGCCCTCGCCAAGCTCCTCAAGACGGACCAAGGCCTCATTGTACTTTTGAATATACAACTGCATTAAGTCTTGATCGCCCTTCAGGTAAGTATAGGCCTCGACAAGACATCCATAGAGAAGAGTTGACTCCGCGTTATCACCTAACCAGCTTGTCCCTGACCCGGCTGTTGTGATCGACTCAGGCTTGTAGAAATAATGAAGTTCTACCGCGTAAGCTTGATCAGGAGTTGGGCCAACAATAAAGAAGTCGTCATCAAATATGGCATACGCTTTTGGCGTCGCCTGTGTTCCGCTTGACGGATATACCTGTCTAATGAAGTTAACGTCCTTGAATAGAAGGTAGTCATACCCACTGTTGTCCAAGGCCAATGAGTATGGCGACAAGAAATCTGTCGGTGCCGCCAAGTATTGATCTCCAGCGCTCAAGGTGCCGGTTACATTCTTCCTAAAGGCCGGAAGCTGGGCGTTCTTTAAAATCTTGTCTTCGGCCTGAGTTATTATCAGTGACAAGTTATTAACAAAGCTGGTCTCGTTGGACTCAACGTAATCCTGTATGGCCTGCTTCAGGGTTGTAAATGTGAATGCCATTAACTCGTCTCCACCGTTACGCGCCCAACCATGCCTTCCATGTCCAGCCCCACAGTGCGACTACCCAAATCACTATTACCGCCGCCCACAGGGTTCCACGCAGATAAAGCCCTGCTTTCGACAAGATCTTTGTCCGGTCTAGGGTTTCTAAGCGCTTGAGCATCGCTCGCATTGATCTCTCCTAGTTTTAACTGCGGCTGATCTTGGTCAACAACATCCCGCCCTACCAAGAGACCATTCCATCGCCCGTCCTCAATCTGACGAACAAGATCTCTTAGGGGGTAGCGAAAGCCGGTTCTGTCACAAAACCCGAATGCTTTTTTGCCAGTTGTGTAGCTACTCATAGGTAGTTATACCCGCCGGGAGTGACATAAAGAGCCGCTTTCTCTCTCGATGCGTCTGCCGCAAGAGACCACTGCTCCTCATAAACTTGCTTTAGCTGGCCGACCAAGCCCATCGCCTCAGGTCTCTTGCTTGCTATCTGATAGGCAAGTCCGGCAACAAGGCACGGAAGATACCTATCAGGAACATCCATGTTGTTTGATCCGGGCTTACCGCTGTCCTCTATCCGCTCCATATAGTAATACGCAAACGTATAGCTCGTCGTTGCATCCGGCGTTGGCCAGAAATGAAGCGTGATATTGGCTGGCTTCCTTTCAACATAAAACTGGAGAGGGCGCCCCTCTGTCAGCTTGTTGGTTTGATGGGCATACTGACTAACAGAGATTCTCTGCATGGTCAGGTCTGTCTGCTTTGATGTGTCTCCAGCATCAGTTCGCAAAAGCCCCTCAACAATGTCGAGCTTTTCTCCGGTCAAATCATACGATGATGTTCCGGCAACCAGCGCCATTGTCGTGTCGCGTACCGTCCAGAGGTTAAGACCCCTGTTTTGCCACTCAAGCATAAGAAGATCAAGGCTACGGCGAGCAGTCTTGTAATCGTATCCACTTCGCAACTCAAGCCCGGCGCGTTCAAATGCTTCTTCTACAATATCTGACAAGTCAAGAGTAAAGTTGTAAGTTCCGCTTGTCGCCATCAGGATTTCTTCCTACTCTTTTTCTTGCTTTTGCCAGCCTCGGAAAGGGCAATCGCAATAGCCTGCTTCTTCTTTGCTACTTTCTTGCCAGAGCCGCCAGACTTCAACTTGCCCTGCTTGAACTCTTTCATCACCTTCTTGACCTTGGAGCTAGGCGCATTCTTTACCTGCTTTCCAGTCTGTGCTCGACTAATGACCATTATTAGCTCCTAGTCTCCGGGCGGGAACGTGGCCATCTTCATACTGGAGATTATCCAATCCTTTGGGATTGCTATCTCAGCATCGCCCTCGATTACCCTATCATCCTCAACAATGACATGAGGGCAGATAATTATCTTCTCCTCATCCTCATGAATTATTACGCCACAAGAAATCACTGTTGCAACGCTTTGATCTTTTAACTCTGACAGTGATCTCCATCCCGTGTTGGAGCCGCCTACCGCGTCTCTCCAAACAACTCGATGAATCGTTACCACTTTGCTTTGTCCGCCCAATACGCCGCAGACATCTTGCCTTTCTTAATGTTCCTTCTGTGCCTAGCCTTAAATGACTTTCTCTTTGCCTTCATCTTGGCTGACTCTCCACTCTTAGGCTTGCCGGCAGTCTTTGCCCCTTGCTCCCCGAAGCGAATTATCTTTTCTTTCCCGCCCTCGCAAGCCTTCACTATGTGAGACTTCTTGGGGTGATTCGGAGTTCTCCTAGGCTTGTTGCAGGCCATCGACTTTTTATCAACCCTTCCGCCTGACTTGTAGTATCTTCTGATCATGCCCTACCCCTGTGCCGTGCGGTCTTTTTGGCAACTTTTTTTGGCTGACTAGAGTGCTGTTTCCCTTTTGCCGTGTCGGCCCTTTTCTTTCTGGTGGTGGAGGCATACTCGCTACTACTAAGGGCTTTGATCGCCTTTTCCGGCAGGTAGCGCTCTCCAGTTGCCTTCGACCCTTGGGTGCTG
>Ga0208767_1002386_pt1 | contig 14246 bp, 12 predicted proteins | sample VirMetDEL_Mar_21_FD_184514 | JGI IMG/M metagenome (GOLD analysis project Ga0208767, IMG submission 184514) | Aqueous microbial communities from the Delaware River and Bay under freshwater to marine salinity gradient to study organic matter... | ecosystem: Environmental > Aquatic > Marine >... | reverse complement strand
CCACACGGTCAAAGACGGGGCTACGCTCTTTCCAGCCCATCGCTGCTGTGGTGTCCGAATTTGCCTACGCACCCAATCAGGATGAGGTCTTAAAACAGACAGATGCTGCTGTCGGTGACCAGGGACTGCTCATCATCGAAAGCACTGCACAGAATCCAAATGATAGATTCTCACAGATAGTGCGCGGTGCACCGGACAATGGCTGGCATTTGATCAGCATGTACTGGCATGAGCACCCTGCATACCAGGACGACACGTGGCCGGATGATTTCCCTGCATCACTGACCACAGAGGAGCAGCAGGAGCAGGAGAAATACGGGCTGTCTATTCCGCAGCTGTACTGGCGCAGGCGCAAGATCCTGCAGCTGGGTCTGGACAATTTCCGCATTGAGTACCCAGGCGATTTAGAGGACTGCATGCTACGCCTGTCTGGTGCGTGGTTTGACCCGGCCATCATGCAGCGTATTGAGCCTGTGGATGCAGTGGGTGCGCAGCGCCAGCTGGAAGCACCGCACCACATGGATAGGTACGTGATGGGTGTGGATGTGGGTGGTGGTGTGGGTGGTGACTACTCAGCACTGGTGGTGGTGTCAGTGGGCACCCTGCAGCCTGTGTACGTGCAGCGCAGCAACAAACTCACACCGCGTGAGTGGGCACATGAGGTGGTGCGCGTGGCTACCCGGTACAATCAGGCGCTGATTTTGGCTGAGAGCAACAACCACGGGCACGCACTGCTGCTGGAAATCGAGCACTGTGGATACCGCACCCTGTGGCGAGATCCACGCACAGGCAGGCCGTGGACTACCACCATGCAGAGCAAGCTGAATGCTCTTTCAGTCTTGCGCGATCATTTAGAAGTGATCACACGCATGGACAGAGCGATGTGGCTTGAGCTGCGCAGCCTGACACTGCCTGAGGGTAAAGCCACACCACAGGCACCACCCACCCAGCACGATGATATGGCAATGGCGTGCGCTTTGGCGTATCGTGCACTGGCAGATGTACCGCCAAGCTGGCGGACTGAGGGACACAGGGCGACACGTGTGCGGGCTGAGAGCCTGATAGATAAAGCAAAGGCACGACGCATCAGCAGCAGTGGGCTACCATTCTGAGCAGGGGCATAGATATGAAAGCAGAGGAAATACAGCGGATCCTGGCACAGCATGATGCCTACTGGGACGACCAGCGTGCAGAGCTGCGTGAGCTGAAATCTTTCTACATGACGCGGTACTGGGTAGAGCGCCAGTCCATCCCATACGGCGACATGAGCCAGGTGCTGCGCACTGAGCTCCCAAAAGCCTTCGCTGTCGTTGAAAGTTACCTTGGGTCCCTATATTCCAAGAATCCCGCAGTGATTGTCGGCCCTGACATTCGAGGCAGGGGCAACCCCGAAGTCAGCCAAGCAACGGCCAACCGCTATCTGCTCAACGCACGTGAGCAAATCGAGGATGCCACACGCCTCGCATTGTGCTTTCCCTGCGCTTTTCTCAAGTTGGCACCCGTGGCAAATGTCGATCCTCTCAAACGCGTGAGCACTGCAGCAGTCCCTCCGTGGGAGGTGATTCTGGATGCCACGGCCAGCAGCTGGGAGGCACAGCGATATGTGGGGCATGTGTACCTCATGCCACTGGATGAGGCAGCTGTGCGCTACAACAAACGCCGTGATGGTTTTGCTGCACGTGAGTACACATCCTGGATTGACCAGACCAGCCAGGAAGTGAGCCCGCTGCAGTCCGACTATGGGCAGGCCGTCACAGATGATGGGCGCTGGGTGCGCGTGGTGGAGATGTACGACCTGCAGGCTGATGAGCTCCTGGTGTGGTCACCTGACTACAAAGATGGCGACAGATTCCTTTTCACTGGTGTAAAGGTGCAGGTGGGTGCGCTCGATCCCTCTGCAGGCACTGATACTGGACTGGATGAGATCGTGCAGGAGACAGAGCACGTAACCAGTGGGATCCCATATAAGAGCGCCAGTGGTAGGCCAGTGGTGCCCATCATCCCCTTGTATTTCTCACGGGATCCTGAGATACCCCTGCGTGGCTATGCCCTGCTGGCACGCATCCGTGACCAGCTACGAGAAGCAAATGTCATGCGCACGTACCAAAGCCAGGGTGTCCGCAGGATGGCGCGCCAGTGGCTTGTGCGTGAGGGGTTCCTCTCAGAATCAGCTGCATCCAAAATGGCACAGGGTCTGGATGGAGAATTTATCGAGGTGGATGCACCACCTGGCACCAGCATCGCTGCTGAGATCGTGCCAGTGCCAAACCCGCCCATCCCTGCTGATGTGTCGCTGTATGCTGCGCAGGTGCTGCAGGATATCAACGACAGTGGGGTGCTGGGCCCATTCACCCGTGGTGAGGCCACAGGCATCACAGCCACTGAGAACAGACTGCTAGCTGCTTATTCCTCATCGGACATCGGGCGCATGGCACGCATACGTGATGCAGTGATTAGCAATGCAGCACGCACATACAACATCATGCTCAGTGTCATGCTGGGTGATGAAGCTGAGCCACTGAGCCTGCCCAATCCAATCGGCCCCACGATGCTCAGTGCAGATGATCTTACAGGAGATTTTGAGTACTGGGCAGTGGATGCTGGCAGCACTCCCATGAGTGACCTGACAAAGCAGCAGGCGCTGGTCACCCAGGCCGGGCTGCTGCTGCAGCTGGGTGTGTCACCTGAGAAGCTGCGTGCAGAGATCATCAGGGCTTTTGACTTCCCTGAAGATTTTAATGTCGTTGAACCCCCACCACCACCTGAGCCACAGGCTGCACCGATGGAGGCAGGCGCACCAGCTCCTGCAGGTGTTCTGCCTGAGGCACCCGGATTGCCACCTGATAGGAGCCTGTGATGCCACTGACTGAAAAGATGCCTGATGAGCGTGCTGATGTGCTGATTATTGCTGAGCAAGCCGACGACATGATCGGAGATACCCTGGCTGAGCTCATCCCCCGTCCAGAGAAGCCGTACAAGGCCAGCACCGTAACCGCACTGGCAGAGGCCATCCGTAAAGTGGTGGCGCTCATGGATCGTGAGCTGGAAGCACGCCCATACACAGCGCCTGTGGATGAGCTGGATGCAGACCTGGTGCGCTACCTGGCAGCAGTGATGGAGGCAGCAGCATCCTATGGCAAGCCATCACCAGTGCGTGCAGAGGATGTGCGTGGTGACAATGAATTGATCGTGATCACTGATCACCTGATGCAGCTGAGCCGTGATCGAGACTTTCGCGATTTCCTGCAGGAGGAAGAGCTGGCAGAGGATGTGGCCTACGATGAGGGTGCTGCGCAGCTCATGGATGAGGAAGAGGACATGGATGAGCTGCTGCTGCGACGGATGGGCTGACATATGGCACTGAGCCTGCGACAGCTGCTAGGCACCCTGGGTATCTCAGGCCGTGGTGTGTCCGCACGTGACCAAAGGCCGCTCGAGCTCATAGGCAGCAGCAGCAAAGCAAAGCTCACCAGTGCCATCCTGCAGCACCTGCCTGTGCAGTTTCATTATCGTCCTGTGGATGAGGATGGGCGCACAGGCAGGCGTGTGGGTGTGCCCTATGCCATATTTTCCAAGAATGGAAAGCGCTATTTGCACCTGTACACTGAGCCAGGATCTGTGACTGCCACGGGTGGCCTGGCTGCGTGGCGGACATTTAGGCTGGATCGCATCAGCAATGTTCGCTTGCCACGTGGTGACAGAGCATCGATGATCCTGCTGGGTAGCCGCACAGCGCCCGGCTTTCACCGTGGCTGGTATCGCACTGCTGTGACACCCATCGTGGTGCGACCAGTCCAAAGTAAGAGAGAGAGATGATGGAAAGCCCGCACACTGAACAGACCACCACACATGATGAGGTGGCGACATTTGAGCAGGAGGCAGCACAGCCTGCTGCAGAGGACACAGCACCTGCAGAGGACACAGCACCTGCACGTGGCTGGGATGACACGCTCAGCTATCTGGAAAAGGTGGATCTGGATGCATACAAGCACGCAAAAGGACTGCGTGCTGACTACACCAGAAAAACGCAGCTGCTGGCAGCAGAGCGCAAAGAGATGGCTGCACGGGCTGAGATGCTGCAGCAGCAGGAGGCACGCCTGCAGCAGCTCATGGGCGCACTGTCAGGCACACCACCTGATGAGCTTCCTGACTATGATCCGTTCCAGCCTGAGAGCGTGATTGCGCACACAAAGCAGCGGATATTTGAGGAGCACATCAAGCCACTGCAGGAGCAGGCGCAGGAAGAGCAAGCCCGTGCAGATTTTGCACGGGTGCAGCGTGAGAACCCTGACATTTTCGAGGATCCTGCAGTCAAGAGTGAGCTTGTGGCATTCCTCAAAGAGCGCCCCAATTACAATCTGCAGGATGGCATAGAGATTATCCGCACCCGTATGGAGCGCAGGCAGGCAGAGCAGGAGGCAGCACGCAGGACTGCAGAGCGCACTGCCAGCAGAGCAGCAGCACTCACAGCCACTGCAGGCAGCAGGCGTGCCAGTGGACGCGTAGCAAAGCCATCCAGGCAGGAGCTGCGCAGCATGAGTGCATCAGAGATCCTGGCACTAAGTAAGGAGCTCGACCGTTCGCGGTAGCTTGTGCATGCCCTGTGGATAAGGTGGGGAAAGACTTATCCACAGGGCTCACAGGTTATCCACAGCCTATTGACAACCCTGTGGGTATCTTTATCCACAGGGTTTTCCACATATCCACAGCCTATTGACAACCCTGTGGGCATCTTTATCCATAGGGTTTTCCACATGTGCACAAGCTGTGGAAAACTTGCACAAGCCTGTGGAAAACCGATACACTCCCATCAACGGCCTGCTGCTGGTGAACACCCTGTCTGGATTCACATGAGGCACAAGCCCTGGCACTCTGTGAGCACGCCCACACACTCAAACATCAACCATCAGGGAGGGCTGCACAATGGCTGCACCTTCGTCGGTATCCAGTACCACCCTGCGCCTGCTCATCGAGAAGCTGCAGGATAACTCTTTTGTCGCACATCCACTTTTCAAGGCCGTGGAAGAGGCCGGAAACCTTCACCGTGTCAATGGGGGCCAGCGTGTTGAGCAGCCCGTCATCATCGGTGAGCAGTCCTCCGGATTGACCCAGGTCAGCAGCGGATGGGAGCCCACACCGCTCAATTTCAGCGATCCGTTCCTCACGGCCAATTTTGAGTGGTGCGATATCATCGACCATGTCGGCCTGAACATCGTGGAAAAGACTTCCAACAAAGGTGAATTGGCACGCGTCAACATCCTTGAATCCAAGGTGAAAAACCTGATGATCAATATGCGCCAGGCCATCACCCGGCGCATCTTTCAGGGTCCTGCTGCCACTTCTGGTGCAGCTGCTCGCCTCACCAATCTGCAGACCCTCAACGGCCTCACCACTGCTGCCTCTAACGGCTGGTTTGAGGGTGTGGCTGCTGCTTCTCAGCAGAACAGTGTGGGCGGACTGAGCAAAGCCACCTACCAGGCACAAAACTGGTTCAACCAATTCCAGGATGCAACTGGTACGCTCACTCTGTCGGATATCGACACCCTGTTCATCAATTGTATGCAGTACAATCCTGCAGGCGCTCCCCCTGACATGCTTTTCCTGAGCCCAGCTGCTTACGCTGCTTTCATGAAGCTCATCCAGGGTCAGGTGCGGTACACCACTGCTGCAGGCCGTGATGGTCTGGATGCTGGCATGGTCGCTGAGTTCCGCGGTGCACGCGTGTACGTGGATAATACCCTGGGCTTCACTGCACAGAATCCTGCTAAGGCCGTTTCCGGCTACGCGCTGACCTCCAGCCAATTCGAGGTTTACACCGATGAATCGGCCTATTTCGAGGTTCACGATCCTATGCAGGTGCCTGGCACTGCCACTGAGGCATGGCAGGTGCACACCCGTCTGCAGCTCACCACTGGTCGCCTGGCTTGCCATGGTGTCCTTCTTGATGCGGAGGCATGAGATAAATGGCTACCACTGAAATCATCAACTACATCCAGCCCGGTGCTGACATTGCCAGCATGAACCGTCGCAAGATTGAATCCTTCATCGCTTCTGAGGCAATCGCTGCAGGCGATGTGGTTTCACTCGATGGCACCCAGGCTGATGCTGATGTTGCCCTGTACGTCACCAAAGGCGACAGTGGCAATGCAGCTGACTCCATCCCCGTGGGTATTGCTCTTGATGCTGCCTCTGCAGCTGGTGAGCAGATCCGTGTGGTGGTGCGTGGCATCGTAGATGCCAACGTGGCAGGCGCTACTGTGGCAGGCAATAGCCTCGCCATCAGTGCCACTGCAGGCCAGCTGGGCGTGTATGTCAACACTGACACCACGCGCATCGTGGCCGTCGCTTTGGAGGCAGATACTGCCAACGTCGCCACGGTCTACGTGTATCCCGGCTACTGATAGCCACTGATGTGCCCTGCAGGCGTGCAATACCTGCAGGGCATTTGCTCATCACTTTGGGGGATCTGTGAATCTGGATTCACTGCGCTCATACTGTGGCAGTCTGCTGGACTATGATCCGGTCAATCCCACGTACACTGATGAGCTCACCGCTTTTCTAAATGATGCACAGGTAAGGCTTTTGGGTGATAGGCCCTGGTCTTTCCTGGTCACTGAGCAGGCGCTCAGAGTGCAGACGGATGTAAGCCTGGCGCTCACCTTTGTAAATGGCAGCAGCCAGGTATCAGGTGTGGGCTTTCCCATCGGTACACTGTCAGCACCAGGCAGCTCCTATGAGCTGGGCACTTTCACTGTCACCGACAGCAACGGGCTCACAGATACCTATCAGATCCGATTTGTGCAGAATACCACCACGCTGCACATCGATAGGCCATTTGTGGGCTCAGGTGGCACGTACACCGTCACCATGAAGCGTCGCAATGTGTTTCTGCCCAGCGATACCGCGCAGGTGCAGGCAGTGCTGCAGGATATCACCAGCTATCCGCAGCAAATCGATTTTATGAGCAAGCTGGACAGGGACAGCTATCTCATTGACCCTGATGTGCTGGGCACACCTGAGAGCTTTCTGGAAGGCGAGGCAGAGTACATCCCTGCTCCCCGTGCTCTGTCAGGTGTGTCAGTGATCACACCCGGTGCAGGCCGTGGTGTGCGCACCGTGACCGTCTACATGGTCAACGTCCGTGCTCCCCTGCTGTACACATATGACAGCTATCCCGGCTTCTCAGGTGGCCTGGAAAGCGGGCTGTCCCCTGGTGTGACCTATACGCTGCAGGACAATGAGGAGCTGCAATTCAATCCTGCTGCCATCAATGCAGAGAGTGGCCTGTATCGGCGCTACTATTTCACCTGCACAGATGAGGGCATCGATGCACCACGCAGGGTGCGCAGTGCCACAAGCGTAGACACAGCACCACCCACAGGTGGTGTGCTTTTCAGTGCTGACACCAGCGTATCAGTGCTGCAGGGTCAGAATCTAGACACGATTACACCGCGATACCAGCGCACACAGAGCGGTGCGCACCAGTCTTTGGAGCTGTACCCACACACATCCACTGACAGCTTTATCAATGTGCGCCGATTGCTTGTGCCTCAGGACATGGAAGAGGCTCAGGACGTGCCTGCAGTGCCATCTGCTTATGCAAAGGTGCTCGCCTATGAGGCACTGGCGCAGCTCGCCATTAAAAGTGACCAGGCCCCACTGTCTGCTGCTTTTGAGCGCAAGATGCAGATGGTTTATCGGGGCATGGAACAGCGGTACCTTGGCAAGCCATCCCGACGCATTGTCAAGAACAGCAGCGGGGGCATTTACCCAACCATCTTCGGCCCACTGACTTTCACATGAATACTGACAGCTACATCATCGCTGCTGCAGGTGGTCTGGATGAGCAGCTGCCACAGCAGGCAGGCAATGCAGAGCGCATCGAAAACTGGCGCATAGATCGACGCAGTGGTGGGTGGAGCTCACGCCTTGGATATGAGCCGTATCGTCCCGGCCTGAAAGGGGACTGGGCACCCTTTACCAATGACGGTGCCATCTATGGCCTGCACTGCGCACAGCACCTGGCAGGTGGTGCGCGTGAGTCCATCCTGTACTGTGAGGGTGGCAATCTTCATCTGCTGTATGAGGCAGGCAGCACCACAGGCGCACCTGTGCAGATCACACTGCAGAGCGGGCGCAGCATACCTGCACCCACTGAGCCCGGCCCGTCTTTCCTGGACACACCACACGGCACCGTGGTGTGCAATGGGTATGACAGGCCAGTGCTGGTGAATCCGTGGCCACTGGGCACTCAGGCACAAGCTGCAAGCGCAGTGAGCTACATCATCAGACAGCTGGGATTTGATGGCAGTCCACCTGCTCCACAGCCACGCAGGGTGCAGCCCATGCCTGATGCCACCACGGGGATAGCATCCAGCACATCCACAGGTGGCGGTGCTGTGACGCTGTGGTGCCTGGCTGATGCAGAGGCCATCAGCGACGGTGGACGGTGGGGCCTGGGCTTTGAAAACAACCAGACAGGCTCACCAGGAAAAAAATGCACTGTGGGCTACTCCATCAGCAATATTTTGAGCTCTGGCAGTGAGAGCGCACGCAGCCCGATTGCCAGCACCAGCTGGGAGCTGCCAGATACTGCAGAGGGATTTAGGTATGCAGTGGCGCTGGATGTGCCCACTGGTAGCCCTGGCACCGTCGCACGCAAGATCTATCGCACAGCGAACTACTCTGAAGACTCGCCTACACCAGATGACACCACGCAGTACTTTGTGGGGCTCATCAGAAACAACACGGACACCCTGTATTTTGATGCTGTGAGCAGTGCTGCACTGGGTGAGCCTGCGCCCATCATCGATGCAGGCGTTTTCCCTGCACCACGTGCACGCTTTCCAGCGATGTACAAACAGTGTTTGTTTCTGGATGGGGGTGTGGATGATCCGTACACCCTGTACTACTCAGCACCCAGCAGAATCGAACAATTTAGCAGCCTGCAGAGCTTGGAGCTGGGCAGTGAGGCAGGCGGCATCACTGCGCTGTATGGTGATTACACCCTGCTCATCGTTTTTCGTGAGCGTGGCATAGATGTGGTGCAGGGTGACTACGTGGCTGGATTCACTGTGTCCAGCATCGACCGCACCCTGCAGTGTAGAGCACCACACAGCGTGCAGCGTGTGCCTGGGCTGGGACTGGTGTTCCTGGCAGCAGATGGCGTGTATGCACTGACAGGTGGCCTGCAGGGTGGTGCAGTGGTGGACATGATCAAGCTCAGCCAGGGCTGGGATGATACCATCAGCAGAATCACACAGGACTGTCAGCCCAAAGCGGTGAGCGCCTATGCTGCCACGGATCGTGAGTACCACCTGTATGTGCCTGTGGATGGCAATGATCGGCCAAATCTGGGACTGGTGCTGCACATCGATAAACTGCAGCGCAGCCCGGATGTGTCTGCATGGTCGGTGCGCAAAGGTTTTCCCGTTGGATGCCTTGCCACCACGCAGAGCGGTGCGCTGCTGTTCGGCCACAATACGGGCAATGAGACAGGAAACAGCAGCAGTGAGCGTGGCATCTTTGTCATCAGTGGCAGGCACTACCTGGGTGGCACTGTGCCCATCCCTGACACCTTCACACTGGGGCCGGCGACGGGTAGCCTGTACCGCAGCGCGTGGAACGACTTTGGGGATCCACAGATACTGAAGCAGATTCAGTATGTGACGGTGTGGGTAATGACCACGGGCAATCCTGAGATCACGCTCAGATGGTACAAAGATTTCAACCTCACGGCCACCACAGAGCGCACGTACACCATGCAGCCACCTGACCAGTCCACCCTGGCTGTGTATGGCAGGGCAGTGCTGGATGCTGCAGGCACTGCATACCGCAATGAACGCCTGGTGCCTTTGCGCTATGCAGTGGCAGTGCAGAGCTGCAGCCACTTTGCATTTGAGATCGAAACCACCACAGATATCGTGCTGGTGGGATTCGAGTATGGATACACCGTGCGTGGAACAGATGTGGTGAGAGGGCGCAGGGCATGAAACACTGGACACAGAGGCAGGCACTGGATGGCGTGACTGTCAGCCCTGACAGCATCAATATCGAAATGCAGGCACAGCGCAGCAGCATCACCACGCTGGACAGAACGCAGATCCCCACCAATCTGGTGGATCACAACAACACAGAGCTCAATGCGATTGCTCAGGTGTGGCAGGATCGATCCGTGGGCACAGGTGGTGAGCAGAGCGCAGCCCGTGACACAAAGACGGTGAGCAATGGCTGGCAGTGCATCACATACAGCACCGGGCTCACAGGCTGGAATAGCATAGGCAGCTCACCAACCCTGACAGGATTTAAAGGTGGCAGCCTGTACGGTGAGTGGTCAGGCAATGCAATGGTATTCCCTGCATTCTGTTCCACATCAGGAAACATCTACCCAGGATCCCCCCGCTATTGTGGGCTGCGCATCCTGGTAAATGGTGTGCCACTTGTGGAGCGCCGTGGTGTGGCACTCCATGAGCATTTTAGGGTGTTCGGTGTGGGACGTTTTCCACAGGGTGATTTGGTGGTGCAGCTGCAGATCCACATCACTGATGCAGATCCAAATGATGTGATCTATGTGTCAGGCATAGGCAATACGAACGTGCCACAGGTGCATGTTTACAGCAATCGCTACCTTTTCATTGGGCGGTACAGATGAGCAGAATCCAACGCCAGAGAATTGTGGACGGTGAGCCCATCGATGCCACCAATCTCAATGATCGATACAACGATTTTGCTCAGCCCGGTGCACTGAATCAATACAACGTGCGTGATGCCAGCATTGACCTGCCACAGCTGAAAGCAAACTGGTTCACGCGCAATAGCTGGGAGCAGACCCTGGGTGAATTCAATCTCAGCCACAGCAGCGTGAATACCGTTGCTACCACCACAAGTGGCTTTCCTGTGGCTGGGCATGTGGTGCAGGATTTCGGTGGCACACCCAGCATCCTGAATTTTGGCCTGGGTGGGCTGACCATTGGCACAGATGAAGTGCTCAGGCTGTACTGGGATCTATCCGTGCGGCCATCCTACACAGGCACACCCTGGCAGGCAGTGGGTAGCTTTAGCAAATATCAGTTTCCAGATCCCCCAAAGACTGGCGTGGTGGATGTGGCTACCAGTGCAGATGTGTGGGTGATGTACCCAGAATGGGACGTGACCAGCAGCCTGCTCACCAATTTTGTCCCGGTGCCTGGGCAGGGTGATTTCAACACCAATTACAAAGTGGGGCGCTATGGGAATGCATTGCCGGACTGTGAGGCCACCACGGTGATACCTGCCTGGGTGCAGGTGGCGAGCGGTGCGCTTGACGGATCCGTCACAGCAGCTGGGCTGTATGACAGTGGCATTGGATGGCGTGGCGTGTCTGGTGCCTGGCACTACACCGGACTGCAAACAACGGTGTATGGGATTCGGTGGATTATCAAGGGGATCCTGCATCCTGAGCAGGTGACCAATGTAAATTATCTGGGCTTTGATACCGTGGCAGGTGGCACTGGCACTGTGCAGCTGGAGTACACCAGTGGCAAGGCGCAGGCCATGATCATGAGGCTGGGCTAATGGCGTACACTCCCCCCAATACCTTCACAGCCTCCACAGTGCTTACTGCAGCAGATGTGGAGGGGAATGCAGAGGCACTGCGTGCATACCTGCATGAGACTGTGAACACCACGGATTTTGAGGCATCACAGTGGATACAGACCCGGCACATCCAGCCACCCACTGTGGAGCCCTATGCAGGCACACAACACGGGGTCAGTGGGCACCAGGCTGGGCAGGATGCAGGTGGCCTGGGTGTGCGCCTGAGCTTCTGCACCAGCTACCTCACAGGCAACGGCCTGCAGGGTGCAGATCCACAGGACTGGGTGGTGATCCCGAACACCAGCTTTCAGCTGCGCATGCACAGGCCATTCAGGGGATTCTTTCACTGGTGGATGGAGCTCGAACACGGGCCGGACAATGTGCCATACGTGGCCGGGCACAACTACCCAATCAAAGACAGACTCAACTATATCGCCCCGTATTTCGGCAATCCAAGCGGGGCAGATGTGACTGCAGCCCAGGAAGGGCAGAATCACCAGGGCCCATCTGGTGTGTTCTGGCAAACGGCCACACCAGTGGGTGCGAAATTCCCATACACCATAGCTGCTGGGTATGGGCAACGGGATGGGTGCATGCGCTTTGAGAGCGGTAGCCTGGCGACGGTGACTGCTGGCCTTTGCTACTATGGGCAGATTGATAGGGTTGGCATTGTGAATTGGGGCATCGCCTTGGAAGCCTGGTACATTTAGGGGGCATCATGGATCCGTTGACATTGGCAATCCTGGCAGGTGTGAGTGCTATCGGCTCAGGCGTGAGTGCAGGCATCGAGAGAAAGCAGGCACGCACAGCAGCTGGTGAGGCATTCACAGAGGATGAGGCACGCAGGCTGCGTGAGCTGCAGCAGATGCGTGAGGCAGGTGCACTGGGCTTGACAGAGGAGCAGCAGGCAGCACTTGACGCGCAATTTAGACAGCAGGGTGCGCAGCAGGTGATGGAGGCACAGGCGCAGCAGCTGGCAGCACAGGCTGCACGGCCTGCATCTGCACGTGATGTTTTCCTGCAGGAGGCAGCAGGCCAGCTTGCACAGCAGCAGGCCATCACTGAGCAGAATCTGGTGCGCTTGCAAGCTGATGAGGCAGCAGCAGCCAGGCAGGAGCAGGAGCTGCAGCAGCTGCTCATGCAGCGCATGCAGGCACAGCAGATGCTGGCACAAGCACCGTCTATCACTGGCTCAGTGCTGCAGGGTGCTACTGCTCTGGTTCCTGAGCTCGCTGCTGGCATCAGTGCTGCACAGATGGAGCAGGAGCGCCTTGATGCACTGCTGGAAGCGTACCAGCCCAGCAGCACACAGCAGAATCCATACCTCGATTACATCGCCTGACAGGGGAACACAGTGCCATCAAGAGCTGACAATATTATCAATCGGTATGCACGTGCTGTGGTGGCACAGGAAATGATCGCGCAGTCCCTGCAGGACTATGCCTCTGCAGAGCAGCGTGCGCAATATCTGGAAGCTTTGGCAGCAAATGAGCGTGCCACGCTCAGTGCTCTTGAGGAGAGCTTTGCTGTGTCACCTGTGGATCTTGGCAGTGCTGGGCTCACCCTGCAGGAGCAGTATGCAGTGCAGCGTGCAGAGCAGAGCGCAGCTGCAGCAGCCCGTGCCTCACGCACACTGGATGCCACGCAGCGTGCGGCGATTAATCAGCAGAACAGGGATGGAGCACTGCAGGCGCTCACAGAGCTCACTGCAGATCCATCTGTCACTGCAGAGGAGCTCAGTGAGGCACGTAGGCTTTTTAATGCACGGCACACACCACTCACACAGCGTGAGGCAGGATTTCTGCAGCAGGCTGAGCCACCACAGCGTGCACAGGCACTGCCTGCACGGCCTGGTGAGCTGACAGCAGCAGAGCGTGGCACTGAGCAGGCACTGCAGGCGCTTTACTTTACTGGGCCCCGTGGCATTTATGGTGGCTTTGAAGGTGAGGCAGAGATCACCCAGCGCAGGAATCGTGAGGCACCCCGTGGCAGCAGATTTACCAGTGGTGAGGATGCATTTAATGTGTACCTGCGCCTGCTGGATGATGGCAGCGCCACAGCAGAGGAGCTGGCACGTGAGCTGGGGCATGAGAGCGCACAGGCTGCAGCTGCGGATTTCGCCTTTGCCAAAGCGCAGTATGACAATGCGCGTGCAGTGGGCGCTTTCACAAATGACCAGCGCAAATACTTTGAGCAGCGATGGCTGGACACTGCTGCGCAGTCCAGGCAGCTGCAGGAGCGTGCAGAGCGTGCACGTGCACGTGTGCCAGAGGATCCACGCCGTGCAGCCATCCGTGCTGAGCTGGTGCGCCGTGGTGTGAATGTCGATGATCCGTATCTGCAGTACCAGGGCACACCACTGCACGGGATTCTCACGGAAGCAGACAGGCTTTACCAATCTGGGCAAGTGAGCGCAGGTGAGGACAAAGACCTAGTAAAAGTGGAAGAGCTCCTGCGCCAGTATGAGAAGAGTGGCACCCGGTGGACTGTGGACGCACTTGAGCAGCAGCTGCGCAAGACCCTCGACGGTGAGGATCTGCAGGGTGCTCTGTCCTATGCCCTGGCATGGCAGCGCCAGCAGAATGAGGGTGCAGCTGGCACTGATAGCCGTGTGCCACTGGCAGATAGAAAGCCTGCACCAGCACCTGAGCCAGAGCCTGAGCCCGTGAGTG
>Ga0208767_1002385_pt1 | contig 14247 bp, 25 predicted proteins | sample VirMetDEL_Mar_21_FD_184514 | JGI IMG/M metagenome (GOLD analysis project Ga0208767, IMG submission 184514) | Aqueous microbial communities from the Delaware River and Bay under freshwater to marine salinity gradient to study organic matter... | ecosystem: Environmental > Aquatic > Marine >... | reverse complement strand
CCCCCATAGACAGTCGCACCAGGCCAGGCTTCGCCAGGCTGGTACGACTGCGGGGTGGGCCTACGGCCCAAACCCTGGATGCCGATAGCGAGCCTCTAAAGGGGTCTATCTCGGCGTTGTTTGTCTCCAGGGTGTCAAGGTAGCGGTGAGGTAAAAGAGTGCGAGGAAGGGGCGTTTATGAGCGATTTTTCGTTATCCCTATCATGATAGGTCTTCCATTCCATCCAGGGGGATGCGAGGCATGATTTCACTTCTTGAGGCGGTACACGGGGCGATTCATAAAGAAGCCCTGCTTCGTGGTGTTCTTTTTGAACTTGTAGTCCCGCTTCACATCACGCTCTCTGATGGAGGCGTTGAACTTTACACGGCGATAACCGAGGCGTTCCAACTCTTCTTGATGCTTTGGCTCGGCATTGAAAATCCCTCGGCGTATTTTGGTTTCTGGGTCGGTGAATCCGAGGAAGGAGAAACCCTTTGATTCGGAGATTCCACCGCCTCCCCTGGCCCAAGTGCTTCCTTCGCCATCTCTGATAGCCTTACCCATTGGGCGGCGAGCCTGTGAGCGTTGAGTCCAATGCAACTTCTTCGCCATGTTCATTCAACCTCGCCAACCGTATTTGAACGCTCGTAAAGTTTATCCATCAATTTGAGTGTGATGTTTTGAGCCTGGAGAGTCAAGTTCCATACCATGTCAAGACCCATCGGAGTACCACTTTCTAATTGACCTTTGATGATGGACAACTTCTTCTCAAGTTCAAACAAAGCCTTCATGTCTTCATTCTTCATTCTATCAACTCCTTGATGATGTGATGAGCGAGTTCGGGATGTACGCAGTTCCGAATCGCTTTTCCAGGACAATTTGACCCTTTGAAGTAGATGTTCTTCTCCATCGGCGGTAGTCCTAACCATTCAAGCATGGCCTTCCTTCCCTCGGCATTTCCGCTATTGATAGCAGACTTACCGTTCATGGTGAAGTGTGGTGCTTTGTAGTCAAGACAGGGTGAAAGGTTGCTCCAAAACACATGACGACCAAAGGTGAAGTTCGGTTCAATCAGAGGTTCGTAATACGGCTTGACATTCTCAACCACGAACCAACCGTGAAAGAAGTGTTGGAGGAAAATCACTTCTTGATAGAGGGTCATGTCGGGATAGACTCGGCGGGTGTGGCGAGTTCCCTTTTGCATCCTGGAATGAGTCGGGCATGGTGGCGAAGACCAAATCAAGTCAAAGTCTCGGAAGTGTTCCAGGAGGTAAGTATGTGCATCTCCCTCAATGACCGTATGATGAGGAAAGTAGGTGCGGTATTGCTTGACCACATCGGGGTGATTATCCACCGCTACAACTTCCCATTCAGAAGGCCAATGAGCCACATTCCCACCGATACCGCAGTAGAGGTTCAAAACCTTCATCAGTTCTTCCCCCATTGGTCGGCCATCGCTTGAGCAATTCCAGAGAAGAACATGGAGCGGGCTTTTCCTCGGTCTTTAGCCGAAAGCCAGAGAACACGCTCACGCTCTCGTTTAGGTAAGAGCATCATTTCTTCCTTGACATTGAGGCGTGGGTCTTTCTTCAACGGTGCGAGGTTCTTCAACCAAAAGCAGGTTCGCTTTTGCTCCATGTGGCCGAACTCGTAAGGTTGAACGGTTTGGTCGGCTTTGCGAATCCGAGAGGAAATGACGGAGAGGGGATTTTCAATACAGATACGAGGAATGGGTAAATCCATCAAATCCTTCACGAACTTCAAAGCCTCAGTTCGTAGGTGTTCGGGTTTGAATCCTGGTTCTCCAGGCTGGCGGGTGAAGCACCATGCACCCGAAACCGAAAGGTGCGTACAAGGTGGGTGAGCAATCATCAAATCCCAATCAGAATCAATGGCGAGTAAGTCCCAAATTGACCCCGTAAAGTGTCCATTCCAGGGAATGTGTTCGGGCATCGCATCTCTTGGGTAGGTTGATTCGGTGGGGAGTAGGTCGCATGAAACGGCCATGTGTCCAGCGTCAAGGAAGGCATCACGAACCGTTCCAGAGTATTCACAAGCAACAAGAACCTTCATCATTCTACCAACTCCAACAACAACTCCACCAAATTGTTCTTTTCGTCGTACACCGCTAAAACCAAAACGGCCCAACCATGAGGAGTAAGGATTTTCTCACCCATTTTCATTCTCTCAACTCCTTTTGAATCTCCCCGAAGTTCTCCATCCAATGACCGAGAATCGTCCTGGAAAGGTTTGCGTCATGACCGAAGGCTTCTGAAAGGTGCGGCGATGCTCCGAACATATTGGTTATGCCCGAATCCCGCAGGTCAAGGAGGAAAATGAACTCCTCTCTCCATTCCCAATTCACGGTCATTCTGCACCCTCCATCTCGTCAAAGAGTTCAGACTGCTTCGCCTTGAGGAAGGCTCGGACTGCACCGAGTTCAGCCAGGCGTACACGGTCTTTGGTGGTGCGGATTTCATCGGCCACATCCTGAAGCATCTCATCAATGAATTGGATGGTCATTCAAAGTCCCTCCTGAATGATTTTCCGAGCCTCGCTCTTGTTGTGCAAATCAACGGGGGTGATGAGCGTATATTCGTAGTGTTGTTGGCGAGAATAAACCTCCAATTGTCGGGTCCAGGCATCAACTCCAAAAATCGGTTGTGGGCGTTCTTCACCCAAAGCCTTTCTCGTAGCGGCGTAGTGTTCCTTCGCTCTTTTGACCCATGCTCTACGCTCTGGGTTTGGGATAAGGTTCGGTAGTCCGTGGAAAGCCTGGACAAAGAGGACGGCTTGTCGTGCGTTGGTGAAGGCTTCGTGGCCTTCATCGTATGACACCACATAGATTCTCTTCATTCCATTCCCTCCTCTTCCATGAGTTCGGCGTACCCTGCTTCTTCCTTTGTTGGGGTTTCGTATTTCATTTCTTCATCTCCTGAGCGTTTGTCGGCTCTGTTTAGGGCTAAGTGTACCAGGGTTATAAACACTTCGGGGGTTTATATATGAATGCAAAACATTCGGATAAACGCCGATTCTCGGCCTTGAAGCATCAGAGGTATGTCATATACCCTCGGAAAAGTTCCGAGAAAAAGAAGACTGCGAGCCTGTTTTTTGTACCCGCCTAAATCAAGCGGTTGGGGCTTTGACGAAGTGTTGGACGAAGAAATAGGCGATGATGGCTACCGTGATGGTTGCCGTGATTTCCACACCATGTCCTTTCGCCTCTTCACGGACGGCACGAACCATCCCCTGAACACCTCGGACAAGACCGACTCCAATAACGGCGAAGGATTCTTCCACGACTTCACCCGCCACATCAACGGCGGTATCACGACCACCAGAGGAGAGCAGAGAAAGTCCAGCACCGCCAGCCAGGACACCGAGCAACAAAGGAGCAACCATTAGTCCACCACCCGCATGAAGAGTTCATTCGTCAATTTCAAACCAACGGCCATGAGAATGACGGGTACGATTGAAACCAGGATGCCAAGACCGATACCTGCGGCCACCGTTGGAACGGTTTTCACACCTGCGAAACCGACTTCTTCCACCTGTTCGGTCAATGTCATTCTTCACCACCCCTGGCTAAAACCATGTAGAGAATTGTCAAAATCAGCGCACCGCCAACGAGGATAGGAATGGCGTTGCCCGTCGTTGAAAGACCTTCATCATCCCCCTCCTTATCGTCCTCTGAATTATCGTACCGCTCAACCTGGATAATGGCGAGGAAGGCTTCATCATTGATTTTAGGTGCGCCACCTCTCGTAATCAACTTTCCATTTTGAGTGATTTTGAAGTTGTCATAGGGTGGGTCTGTTTTCAGACTATCAATGTTCATTTCCAGGCTATCGCCGCCATAAAGGTCAATTTTTACCTTCTCCGTGTCAATGTAGTTATTCAAATCGTTCGTTGAATCCTGTTCACCGTAAGTCTCAAATGAATATGAGGTGTGGTCGGGTAGGTAGTCGGCTAAATACCCTTTTCGCTGGAGCATGACTTTGAGTTGAACTCGGTAGCCTGGTTTGACAACCAACTTAACAAGGCCCGAATTGAAACCTTCCGCTATGAAATCATCATCGTCTAAAACCAAAATGCGTCCGTCCGTACCCGATACGGTGAAGACATTTTCAAGAGCCACCTTTGAGAAGGGGTTAAGGTCGCCTTCGTTTGAATCATACCATCCCCATGAATACACAGGAAGTTCCCCAAATTGAGGTTCGGGAGCATTGGGGTCTTCTCGCCCGTCCAATCGTGCGTCAATGTACGCTTCAAGAACCTGTAAATCCGACTCCTCATCACCCGTTATCGCCCCGAACTCTTGAAGTCCGTACATATCACGGAAGGAAAGTTCGCTACCGATAGGCAACTCCTCGGTGATTTCACCTGTCAAGAATACCGAATCCAGGCTTTGATTCGTCGTTTCGCTGATGAAATCCGTCCCATCAGGCATATTTGTGTCTTGAAAGCGGATATTGACCCCTCGGTATTCAGTCTCATAGACCGTTGAGGTTTGGGGTCGGGGTGTGAAGAAGTTCACTTGATAGTCAAACCGTTCTTCCGCTTCTTCTTGGGTATCAAAAACGGCAGAGGATGAGCCTGGGTTTGTGTTGCTCACGGTATAGAACACCTTATCATCACCCGCCCTGATGTCAAATGAGTTCTCAGTTCGGGTCATGGTGATTGTGATACCACCTACCGTTTCTTCCCGAACAGTCGTGGTTATGTCGGTTTCTTCAACCTCCACCTCACCTCCGAGCGAGGCTAAGGCATCGTCGTAGGCATCCTCAATTTGAGGAATGATTGTGCCTCTCCTTGACCAATTTTGCTTTGAAATGACCCAAGAGCCCAGGTCATTTTTCGGACTCGCACCTACCTTCTCTGAAACGGTGAAGGTGTAAGACCAATTGGAAGTCGTGTTCTTGTCCACGCTGATTTCCACATAATCAATTCCCACGAAATCCCGACGCACCAAATTAGGTCGGTTCGTGCTGTTCAACCAATCGCTCACATACCCCACGACAACACCTCACCATCAAGGATAGCGTTTCCGAGCGCATAAAGGGGTCTATCTCCTCGTTGTTTGCTCTCAGGGTCTTGACCTACCACCGACCAAAGAAAGTCGCAGGAAGGGGTGTTTATTTGATTCATTTCACATCACCATCCCTTGAAGGTCAATACCGACCATCGCACCGAGTCCGATGGCGAGAACTTTCATCATACCCGTCATGGTTTCCAATTTGCCAAGAAGCATAGCAACTTGATTTTCCAGGGCGTTGATTCGCCCCTCAACCTCACGGATTCGGCGGTTTTGTTCGGAGTCGTGAGAACTCACTTCATCAACCATCAATACCGCCCTCCGATTTTACCCGCCCTGGACTTCACGGACTTCTTCCCTACACAACCCCACATTTTACGAGCGAGAGCATTAGGAGTCCAGCGAGAAGGCGTTGGAATACCACTTGAACGGGCGCAGTAGTTATCACCCTTCGCCGTTCCAGGAGCGATAGTGTACCCCTTCGCCCCCGCATGAATCATTCGTCCAGAGGGTGAGCGAACCATCCACTTCTTACCCTTACGGGTGCTTCGTTGAATCCGACTCATCTACAACACCATAACGGACAAGGCCACTTCACCAACAACACCCATAGAGGTATCAAGTTGAAAGTAAAGAGTGCCAAGACCTTTTGGATTTGGGATGACGAGATTTGCCGTACCGGCAGAAATCGTAAAGCGGCGGTAAGCGTTGTCAAGGTCGGCTTCAAAGAATGCCATATACACATTCTGACCAGGAACGGAGAAAACGAGTCGGTCAAACCCCGCAGGGATTGAAACCGATTGAACCCCTGTTGAGGTAGGAGGCCCACCACCGCTCGTAGTGGAAAGAAGAACGGTTTGAATGTTGGAGGAAATCATCACTTCAACCTCCTGAACTTCATCAATTTGAACATTTGAAAACGCTCGGTAATAACACCCTTTGAGCGGGTTTGGTAGTGAAGACCACGCCCCTTACCGAACACCTTGTCATAAGCAGAGTCGCTTACGATGTTCGTTTTTGGTCGCCTGGGCATCACTTCATCCTCCGAGAGACTCTTAGAAGGCGTTCCGCTTCTAATTTTGCCAATGCCTTATTGGTTTTGGATTTGGCCTTAGCCCTCTTCTTCCTATTCTTTTTGGAAGTGCGAGCCATAGACATGAACTCAAGTCTTCGCTTGATAGCAGTCTTGATTTTACGACGAGCCATTTTCTCACCTGCTTAGCACTACGACTCAACACCTCAGGACGAACCCTCATTGGTGCGGAGATGTAGTGAGTATCATTCAAGGGTGCGCTGGAGAACGCTGGCGGCGGTGTTGCTCGGAGCGGCCTGGGTGGACATAGTGTCCGTTCCCGTCTTACCCGACACACTACCGACCATGATGGGTTGGAAGGTGTAGGATTGTGAGGCGGTGGAGAAGTCAATCTCAAGTTGAATATCGCCACCTGCGGCCATGTAGGTAGGAATGAAAATTGCACCTGGAACTTCAATGGCGAACTGTTGCTCAGAGGTTGAAACACCATCGGCGGCGTATTGAAGACCGTTGCTCAAATCGGAGTTGAGGTATCGGAGGAGGGAAGCCTCCAAACCGAATGCACCGAGGAGGTGAACACGGATTCCTTGAGTTCCCAAGTTGTCGGCGGCTTCGGTGTTGTTTTGCACCAAAATACCTGCGACCTTACCAGGGACATTTTGAGGGACACGGACGACGACGGACTGAATACCGACTGCCGAAGTGAAGGAAGTTGCTGGAACTGCCGTAGTTCGGGTTTGAGTGTCGTCATTGAGTCGTAGCCACACTTCCAGGTTGCCAGCCGTAGCGGTAGAACCTGCGGCGGCGAGTCCGATAACGAACTCCATACGACCAACGCCTTGAGGAACGGTTGCACCCATTGGGATTTCAGCCCAATAATCCTTTGATGTGTCCGAAGGAACTTCAACGGAGGTAGCGTTTCGGCCCAGAGATTGAAGGAAATAACCGAAGCGGCCAAGTCCAGCGTTTGTAGCGGAGTTCACCGAAGTTCGGAAATCAGTATAGACTTCACCGTTGAGGATTGCTCGGTAGGATGAAATGAGGTTGTCAAACCCACCATCACAGAAGCCCGTAGGAGCAGTCTGGGTGAAGTGGAGAATCACGGACTCAACGACTCGGCCCGAAGGAACATTCTCACCGAAGGTAATGGTTTGGGCGGCATCGGTCATAATAACCGAGTTGTCGTGGATTTTGTAGAATTGGACACCTTTTGACATTTTTCTTCACCTCACTTACGACGGAAAGCGTTTTCCAGGGAATCCATTGGAGGCTTGAAAATGGCGAAACCAACGGCCAAACCTGCGGCGAGAGCCAGGTAGTCAAGAACACCTGTAAAGGACATACGAGGTAGGGGAATCATCAGACAACACCTGCCGTTGAAAGTCCGGTTCGTGAATCAATCACTTCCTGGAGCGTAGATTTGCTCGGAGTAATGTAGGTCGTGATTGTGTTTGCTACGGTCATGATGGCGAGGATGCCGAATGCAACAGACATTCCGCCTCCGATGTTTGCGAGAACCATGCCACCCCCTGGTTCACGGCTTCCTATAAACAATACACCCGCCAAAATAGAGGGTACAAAAAACAGGCTCGCAGTCTTCTTTTTCTCGGAAGAAATGAGGGTGGTCTGTACCTACCTCAAACGCTCCGAGACCGTTTTAGACCCCCTCAGAGGGTTAATTTTGACAAGTATATAAATAAGCGAAATGTTCATAAGCCGTCAATAACTCCCTCTGAATAGCGCAGGGAGCGCAAACGGAGCATGAATAACATGAGCAAAAAGCAGAGCAAAATTGACGAATTGAAAAGTAAGGTTGAGACATTAAAGAGTAAGGGTACAATCCTCAAGGTGAAAGAACTTGAGGGTCAAGCCTTCTTCTTGGACATCAACACCGAACCAACCACCGTGAGCGGTCAGTACGGCGAACAACTTCTCCTCATCGGTGAGATGCGAGAGAATGAAATGGAACTCCTGGGTGAAGTCCGACTTTATCTGAACGGCGCACGACGAACTCGCTTTGAAGAAGCGTACACGGAGCCTGGACTCTACGCCTTCGTCTTCGGTCAGAGTGTTGAACTCAAGAGCGGTCATTCCTACATTCCTCTGGAACTCGTTGAATCGGTTTGATTGAATGTCAAAACGCAACTACACCCCGTCAAGGGAAACCTTGAGCAATCTCAGGGAAATCTACGAATTGGAAGGGTCATACGCCGCTACCGCCAGGGTGTTAAATCGTGGTCGGCAGAGGAAAGACTTCACCGCTCGGCAGGTTTCCAGGATGCTTAAGCGTGAAAATGTCGGTGGTGAAGGTTCGGGCTACACGAAGGAAGACGCACCTCTACCCGTCCGATTGACACCCGCTCAACAACGAAGCCTTCAACGAAAGGCGAAGCAGACGAGCGGTACATATCGCAGGTCATACGAGGAGTCAAACGCTCCGAATGAAATCTACGAGTCAATCACAAACAACATACGGAAGAAGCGTGAACGCCTCAGGCGTGAGCAGGAAAAGGCTTTGAGATTCGGACAACGAAAGAAGGCCGATGCCCTGGCTAAGGAGATTCAACGGTTGAACCAATTTGACGATGAACTCAAGAGCATGGCGGATAAGGCGAAGTCGTACAAGGATTGGAAGGGGATGCAGGATGCCAAGACTCCTTGAACTCCCCGAAATCAGGGAGCAAAAACGCCCTCGGTACATACCGAAGGACATGGCCTCCGCTTCAATCCAACCTCAACACGCCAGAGGAATAGATACCGAAACCCTGGAAGGTAGAGCCTACCTCATCACCTTTGAAATGGCGAGGCAGAACCGAAAGACGAAGGTATGGGAACTGTACCCTGCCGCTCATTATGTTGAGTCATTTTCCGATGTGATGAACGCTCTCTTGAGCGGTGGTAGGACTTGGTTCAAGGGTGGTCAATACGGATTTACCCACCCCGACTATTTCTTTTGGAACTTGAAGTACGATGCTCAAGCCTTGACCAAATGGCTACCAAACCGAATCATTGACCTTATCTACCTCAACAAAACGGTTCACATCAACTACGAAACCTGCGAAGTGATTGACCCCGACGAGGACACCGACCATTCAAAGACGGTTGAGATATTCTACCTCCCGAAGAAATGTCTCCGCTTCTCCTTTCACAAGCAACACCGATACGAACCTCCAGGCTCTGCTAAGAGCGTGAACGGTGGGACGATTGAAATGTGGGATGCCATGCAGTTCTACGGCGGTTCTCTGAACAAAAACGCCAAGAAGTTCTTCAACGATGAGAAGACTGAATCATGCTTTGACGGTTCTCGCCTGGATGTTTCAAAATTGGGTCAAGAGGTGATGGTGAAGGTCAAGGATGGTCATTCCTTCCGTTATGAGAAGGTGTTGTATCATGACTATTACCGAGAAGACATTGAGTATTATGCCCTCAAAGACGCAGTTCTCGCAGGGAGACTCATTCGCAAAAAATTAACTGAGTTCGTGCGTGAAGGTGTTCAGTTCCGAAACCCGTATTCAATCGCTTCAATCGCTCAAACCGACTTGATGTTCAAGGGTTATCGGGAAGTCATACCCGACCCGACCAAGTACGAGATGGAACTACAAATCGCCAGGACTGCATATCATGGCGGTTGGTTTGAAGCGGCCTCGGTGGGTAAGGTGGATGATGCTATGTATATTGACTTGAAATCGGCGTACCTCTATTCTCAATACCACCTCCCCTCAATGACACGATGGAAGCCCGTTCTCACCAAGAAAGGTAAGCAGAGAATCAAGAAGGGAGTCCCTTTGCACGAACCCGAACTCAGAGGAGAGTTCGTGTATCAAGACGGAGAGTTCGGTCTTGACCCGAAAGGGTACGAGGAGCAACTTTTGAAAATCGCTGAACCTCGCACCGACCATTCACCGATTTTCCTTCATGTTGATGCCGTCTTCAAGGAAGGTATGCGCTGGAATCCTCTATGCTATGTAGGCGAGTACGGCGCACCCTTGACAACTCCTCGCATTTTCCAGGGATGGATAACCTACGATGAGTTCAAGGAAGCGAAGAAATGGCCTCATGAGTTCATCAATGTGAACTGTTTTTCGGCCTGGATTGACGATGAAGTAAGTGAATACCCATTTAGACCGTTCATTGATTATTGGTTTGATGTGAAGGAATCTCACGAACCTTCTGACCCTGCCTACGGCATCTCAAAAAGTCTCGCAGTATCGCCGTATGGGAAGACTATCCAGGATATTGAGGGTAGGTCGGGACAACTGTACCACCCGCATTATGCGGCCATGACAACGGGAATATGCAGAGCGTCAATCGCTCGCTTCATTCGGAAGAATGACTTCAAGGCGGTTATGGTCGCAACCGATGGGGTTTTGATTCGTAAAGAGGATTTGAAGTGCATCCCGAAGCGATACCTGGATGCTCGGAGCAACCTCGGAGAGTGGGAGATTGAAGACCAGGATGTTGATGCAGTCGTTCTCATGTCGGGTGTGTATGGGTTTGTTGAGCGAACTGCGACGGGGCGAAGGGCTACATTCATTCCCGATTTGAATACGGGACTGCCGAAAATAAATGATGAAGTCTTCTTCAAGACCAAATCAAAGGAGCGAGGAAGTGCGGCATATTTCAGAGATAAAACGAACTCTCAGTCCTGGTTTGACTTCTTGACCGAACACGCAGAAAAGGAGTCGGTGTCCACAATCATAAAGAGGCCGTATAGTCTCGGTGAAGCGAGGCGTATCGTGGAAGAAAACGGTCAGAAGGTGGCACAGTTCAACTTGATGAACATTTTTGATGAGAGGGAGTTCACGATGAAAGCCAGGGGAGATTCTACGAAGCGAAGGTATCGCACCGAGCATCAACCCGAAACCTTTGGATGTTTGCTCTCTGGAACTTATGACCTTGATTCTTGGGATTCTTGGTATGATGTGGATTTTGTTTTGAGTGGTGGTAAGGTATGAACAGGCGAAGACGACGAAGAATCCGAATCAGTAAGGCTATCCGATTTTATTTGCAGGTGTACCGCTACGGTCAATGGACGGCGAACACCGATATTATTCTTCACCTGGAATCGTCCATGCGTGGTCGTAAATCGGTCAATTCTCTGAGTCGTGAATCATTGGGAGCATATCTACGCTCCTTCCAGGATGCCGAGAGGATGGAGCGAACCGTTGATGGTCGCCGTCAAACCATGTACCGAATCCTTCCGAGGGAAGAAGAATGAATTGTAAATCGTGCGGTAAGAAATTGTTCTACCATTCAACCCTGGGTTTGGTCTGTCCTAACCCTCGGTGCGAACTATTCAAAAAATCGGGGGTACAAAAAACAGGCTCGCAGTCTTCTTTTTCTCGGAAGAAATGAAGGTGGTCTGTACCTACCTTGAAGCCTGAAAGTGCGAGAAACGGTGTTTATGCGAATGTTTTGCATCCATATATAAACCCCCGATATGTTTATAACCCTCCTACGACTCCCATAGATTAGAGCCGACAAAGGCGAAAAGGAGATGAAAATATGCAGGAAGAATACAGGATGAAAGACACCAGGGACGAATCAGGGACAGGCTCTCTGATGGTTGAGAGATTGGTTTTGAAGGATTGTTGGTCGCCCGTAAGCCGACATTGGTTCTACAAAGGTCAACTTCAAGACATTACCCTTTACGAGGATAGCGTGAAAATGGTAAACCTCGTTCAAATCACGGACAACCGAAGCGTTTGGACAAAAGAACAAAAGCACAACCGAAAAAGTGCTACAGGATGGTTCAACTTCACCCAACTCATTCGCAAAGACGCACCTCTGAAGAAGAAGGGTGATTGCTGATGAAGTGGGAAGTCTTCATGGAATGGGACACAATCAATTTCAGACATGATGAACGAAGGTACTTCAAAACGAAGGAAGAAGTTGTTGAGTTCCTCTACTCTTTAGTTTTGGACGGTGGACTCGCTCTTACCTCTGGAACTGTTCAAGTCGTCAACATGGAAATCAAAAAGCCCAACGGCGAGCGATACCTCTGAGGTGAGATGATGTCAAAATATAATGTTAAGAAGGTCGTTTGTCAAAAGTGCAAACATGAGTTCTCGGTTGCTGGATGGGCTTACGAAGGTACAGTCTCCATTTATCCAGGCGAAGTCTGTTCTTGTTTTTTCTTGACCCTCACCCGATGAAGCGAAAGTCTCAAGTGGACTGATGGAGTGGACTGAACATGAACGGGATGCGAGCAGACCCGAAGGCGATGGCCTCTCTTGAACGCTTGATGAGTGGACTTGACGAACCTCTGGACGAGTTCTTGAACACCCTCCACGATGGAGGACACTTGGACGGTTCGCCCATGAGTCTCCTCCTCTACACCCTCGGAGTCGGTGTCAAAGCCTGGAACTCGTTGGAAGGGACTGATGAACCGTTTGACCGAATGGTACAAGCAGTCTCCAAGTCTCCCGCACTTTCACAACTCATGATGATGAGTGGTCGTGGGGTGGGCGAATGAGGATGCCCTGGATGCGTCTTACCACCTGTCGCACATTTTTCAAAGAATGTGTTTGTGGTAAGTGTGATAACAAGGAGGAAGAGGAATGAGCGCAACCTACACGAAGACTGAGGATGGAGAATATCAATGCGATGTTTGCGGTTGGGTAGGCTCCAGGAGTGGATTCTACAAACACCGAAAAGTCCACGATGAGACAAAGGAAACCGTTGAACTGCATGATGATGGAGACTCCACGATTGAGTTCTCTTCCACCGAATCCACCGAATCCTCTGAGGTAGAGGAGAACTCGTCCTGGATGGATTGGGGCGATTTGTCCACCGATGAATCAGCCACCGACTTCATGCCGACTCCTCTCAAAGCCTTGAACAAGAAGGCAGGTAGTCCACGACGAGCGAAGCGAACCAAAGCCGAACTTGAATCAGCCAGGACAACCTCAAAGTCTCTTATCACCCTCGGACTCACTTTCACCGATACGCTCCTCTCCATTTGGGGTAGAGGGCAACTCCTTGACCCCGACTTCAAGGTACAACACACAGACCGAGATAAGGAGATAACCTCCGATGCGGTGGTGGGTGCGATGGAGGAGAAGGGTTTGTACCTCTCCGATGCCATCTCCCGAACTGCGGTGGCCTCAGTCATGCTCACTTGGTATGTCGGTGCGCCCGTGTACCGAATCCAGAAGAAGTCTCAAAGAGGACTCTTCAAGGGTGGTCGTGGAAGTGGACTCCTCGGACGCATTCCTCTGATTGGAAGACTGTTCAAGCGAAAGAAAAAGACGGGACTAACCGTTCCTCAAGTGGAGGCGATGAATAATGAAGGATGAACAGACTTTGGTTAGAGACATATTCCTCCCGTCCCGTACAGGCTCACGCTCGCTATCTACGGCTCTCGCCGCTCGTACAGGTAGTGGGAAGACCGAACTCCTCTCACACCTTATCCGAGAAGCCAGGAAGGATGAGGCTTTCAAGGAGACTCGCTTCATCTATATCTCCATCAAGCAGGAGCAAAGGTTCGGTGAGAAGTCTCCCATCGTGGACAATATCCCCGATATGCTCAAGGCCATGTCCAAAGAACCGATTGTCTCCTATTATCCCAAAGACCCAGAGTTCTACGAAGTGGATTTGGATGAAATCATTGAAACGATTTTCTCAATTGCTGATGATGTGGAGGGTGGAATCGTCCTGGTTATTGATGATGCGAATGTGATTAAGGGTTTTGACTCAAGAGCGCAACCCTCGCCAGCCGTGAAGAAATTAACCATCGCTGGAAGGTCAAAGGGGATTCGTGGAATGTTCATCACCCACCGAATCGCCAACCTACCCCGATTGATGAATGGAAACCTTTCGGGCATTTTGCTGATGAGCATTTCAAGCATGGACTTAGACTACGGGAAGAAGATATTCGGTCAGGATTTTGAACCGCTCCTCCCCGAACTCACGGATTATCGGTGGGCGTATGTGGACTTGATAGATGAACAGACCTACCGCTTCAACCCCGTTCCTCTGAAGAAGACCCGTTCATGATAGGGATAACGAAAAATCGCTCATAAACGCCCCTTCCTCGCACTCTTTTACCTCACCGCTACCTTGACACCCTGGAGACAAACAACGCCGAGATAGACCCCTTTAGAGACTCGCTATCGGCATCCAGGGTTTGGGCCGTAGGCCCACCCCGCAGTCGTACCAGCCTGGCGAAGCCTGGCCTGGTGCGACTGTCTATGGGGG
>Ga0208767_1002384_pt1 | contig 14249 bp, 18 predicted proteins | sample VirMetDEL_Mar_21_FD_184514 | JGI IMG/M metagenome (GOLD analysis project Ga0208767, IMG submission 184514) | Aqueous microbial communities from the Delaware River and Bay under freshwater to marine salinity gradient to study organic matter... | ecosystem: Environmental > Aquatic > Marine >... | reverse complement strand
ACCTACATTACAAAGGTGAGGAGCGTGACTACTACCTTGTTGCGGATGAGTTCGACCAGCAACGGGTGACAGCCAAGATGAAGAAGGACTCGGTGGTGTTCACGTTGGCGGAGGTTGCGGAGGTGATGGAAGCAAAAAGCCTGGCAGACATCAGGAACCTGAAGGCAGCGTTCCCGACGTCGAAATTACAGAACGTGACGTTTAAACATGATGCCGGAGACATCAATGATGAAATCCCTTTCTAACCTACCCAAGAAGTATTACCCGAAGGAGAAGCCGAAGATCAGGAAATACTCTGTGATTCCTGCTCGCGCCGTCCAGGATGAATCATTGCATCCGACATCGCTTCATGTCCTGGCGGCTCTTGGTCTTCACACCAATGCAGTCGGAGTGTGCTGGCCTTCCACGTTGACGCTGGCCCTGCACATTGGTAAGGCAAGAGTCACGGTGTCACGGCACATCAGGAGGCTGCTTGATAAAGGCTACATCCGAAAGCTAGACCCGAAGAAGTACCCTGGTCACATCGTGCAGCAGGGACGTCGCAAGACAAACAGGTATCAAGTGTTGTGGGAAGGTAAAGATCCATTGCCGAGCCGGGAAGAGTTCTGGGCGCCACGTCCGAAGGTGGCTGAGGTCGACTACTTTGTGAAGGACGGCAAGATAGAAGTCGACAATGCAGACATAGATAAAAGACAGGGGGTCTGGGGGAAAGAATCGACGGAATATCAATCACTAGCACAAGCGTTTAGGAGCGCGGTCGAGCGCAGCTGCGGCATCCATCGACTGCCTGAACCGAGCTATCAAGCAGCAAAAGCCCTTTGGAATCAAGGAGTTACGGTTGATCAGGTCAAGGATCACACCGTTGCATTTGTACACCAGGCGCTCAAGGCTGGACGCACTCCGCCATTGACTCTGGATCAGGTTGCGAAGTGGGCAGGGCTGTACAAGAAATGACCAATCTGTTCAATAAATGCGCACAGTTATCCACAGGTTTGATAACCCCCTATAAATCAATAACTTACGGAAGGGGTCATGTCGCGTAATCCTTATTATGTTAAAACTTGTGCGCTGCACAATCGCCTGGGGTGTGGGCAAAAATCCTGGCCGCAGAAAAGCGGTATACGCCCCCCTCCCCCCTGCGCGCTGTATGGGGGGATGTCTCGCAAAATTATTTCGACTTTCGCTGGAGGAAAGCATGAAGGATAAAATCAACCCGCCGCACTACCAACGCAACGGCATGGAGTGCATTGACGCAATCAAGGCTGCGGTTCAGAACCTTTCTGGAGCCGAGGCGTATGAAACTGGATCAGCGATCAAGTATCTCTGGCGCTGGAAAGAGAAAGGCGGTAAGGATGATCTCAACAAGGCGAAGTGGTTTATCCAGGACATGATCGCTGACATTGAAGAGGTCGAGTATCAGGAAGAGCTTCAGGCAGAGGCGACGCTGCTGGAAATAGCGAGGAAGCTATGACAAAGAAGATGACGACGCGCCAGGCCCGCAAGGCGTTGGTGTATGGTAGCGATAGTGAAAAAGACGCGGTCAAGCAAGAGCTAGCAGCCATTGGCGCGTCGAACATTACTGATGTGCTGCAATGGACCGAGTCAGGGGCAATGGCGCTGCTTAGATCAAGCGACATCCCCATGCACGTCCAGAAAGCAATCAAGAAAGTGAAGGTGACGCCAAACCAGTACGGCAACGCAATTGAAGTTGAGATGCATGACAAGCTATCAGCCCTGCGCGTCCTAGCAAGACATCACGGTTTGATGGAACCCAATGCGGATAGTGATAGTCGGCCCAGCGTGATTGGCATCAACATGACAGGCCCAACAGCAACAACCTATGAGGTGATAGAAGATGGCACGACAGAACCAGGACAAGAGCCAGAGGACGAGCCAGAAGAGAAGAGCCAGGACGACCAGCAAAACTTATTCTGATCAGGTCGGCGGGCTAGATCTTGATTTTTCTTCCGCGCCGACAACCTGGAACTTCCTGAACGACGATTCGTTTGTGCGCGGCCTGATGGGGCCGGTAGGATCGGGCAAGTCATACGGCTGCGCCGCTGAGATCATGCTGCGCGCCGTGAAGCAGCCACCGTCGCCGAAAGACGGCATCCGCTATTCTCGGTTCGTGATTGTGCGTAACAGCTACCCTGAGCTGCGCACCACAACCATTAAGACCTGGCTTGAGCTATTCCCGGAGAACATCTGGGGTCCGATGCGCTGGTCACCGCCGATCAGTCACCACCTACGCTTACCGAGTCGCGGGGATGCCCACGGCATCGACTGTGAGGTGATCTTCATGGCACTTGATCAACCAAAGGACGTCAGGAAGCTGCTATCGCTAGAGCTGACCGGCGCTTGGGTCAACGAAGCCAGAGAGTTGCCGCTAGCTGTCGTGCAAGGTCTGACACACCGGGTCGGTCGATTCCCGACCAAGTCAAACGGCGGATGCCCTTGGCGCGGTATCTGGATGGACACTAACCCGATGGACGATGACCACTGGTGGTATCGCCTATCGGAGAAAGAGCCGGTGCGCGGCAAATACAAGTGGGAGTTCTTCAAGCAGCCAGGCGGAGTCATTGAGACGCTACCTGATAATCCTGGCGGCATACCGGCAGCTGGTAAGTTCTGGAAAGTGAACCCGGTTGCTGAGAACATCCAGAACCTACCGCCTGGCTACTATGATCAGCAGCTCGGTGGCAAGAACCTGGACTGGATTCGCTGCTATGCCGGCGGTCAGTATGTGTACGTCCAGGAAGGGCGTCCGGTCTGGCCAGAGTATGATGACTCAGTCATGGCAGCAGAAGACATTCAAGTCGACCCGACGCTCCCAATCCACATTGGACTCGACTTTGGTTTGACACCAGCTGCGGTCTTTGGGCAAAGGATGACATCGGGTCGCTGGAATATCCTCAAGGAAATCGTGACCGACGATATGGGGTTGGAACGGTTTGGTTTGATGCTCCTCAATGAGATCAATGTGAATTATCCGAAGCAGGACATTCTAGTCTGGGGCGACCCTGCTGGCCAGAAGCGTGATGAAATCTTTGAGGTGACTGCGTTTGATCATCTGAGAACTCTGGGACTCAACGCCAGGCCGACAGCATCGAACGACTTTCAGGTGCGTCGAGAAGCGGGAGCCATGCCGATGAACAGGTTTATCGACAAACGTCCAGGGCTGCTGGTCCATAAGGATTGTCACCGGCTACGCAAATCCCTGGCTGGTGGTTATCACTTCAAGCGTGTCGCAGTTGGTGGAGGGACCGAAAGATTCAGAGACGCACCAAACAAAAACGAGCATTCGCACGTCGGCGACGCATTCGGGTATCTGCTGCTTGGCGGCGGAGAACATCGAGCCATGACCAGGGGATACGGCGGCAGATATGGAGCAGCCGGTTCACAGCATCAAGCACAGGTGGACTTTTCGCTATGGTAGAGCCGCAAGTCATGCAGGACATGGTCAATATGGATGGGCTAATCTTCCTGCCGTTTAGCTCATCGCACTTAGAAAGGATCGGCCTGGCGAAGGAAGACCAGGTCGTCTTTGAGTCGCTAAGAGACATTGACGAGCGCCTCGGGTCCATTGAAGAGTCTGGCTGCGCATGGACTATCTTTTATCAAGGAAACCCGGCGCTTTGCTATGGATTTGAGTACAAATGGGATGGCGTCATTGAAGCCTGGCTGCTGCCAGGTAACGTCTCTTTGCGACACGGTGTTCTTTTAAGTAGAGGCGCAAGGCGATTGTTTGATAAGATTGGACCATATCTCGGTTTACATCGTTTGCAAATTGTAGTAGATGTCAACCGCGAGAAGGCGGTTCAGTGGGCCAGGTTCCTGAAATTTGAGAGGGAAGGTCTGATGAGGCGATACGGCCCCGAGGGTCACGACTACTATATGTACGCGAGGTTATATACATGAGTGGATTGTTCGGCGGCGGTTCCCCTAAAGCGCCAGACACTTCAAAACAGGAAGCGATCCAGGAAAAGCAAGAAGCCAGGGTTGCTGCGCAAGAAGCCGAGGAGCAGCGCCGACTTGCTGCGCAAGTGCGCGCCCGTCAAACTGGCGGAACTCGATCACTACTTTCTCCCGAGCGTGAAGATGCGCGCAAGGGGCTAACCACTAAACTAGGAGCATGATATGGGATTCGGAGGCGGAAAATCTTCACCACCACCTAAGCCAGAGCCGGTTGTAGAGCCAGAGCCAGAAAAGCCAACAAAGCGCCAGCAGGATGACTCTGCTGCATTGCGGGCGCGCCGTCGTAGACCAGCGACATCGCTGTTGTCACCAGAACGTGAAGGTGCGCAACAGGGCTTGCCTCGGAAACTGAGCGGTGGCCAGTAAGGTCAACGAGGCCGGCAACTATACCCAACCTGGGATGCGTAAGCGGATGTTTGAGCAGATCAAGTCGTCAAACGTCCAAGGCACTCCAGCTGGTAAGTGGTCGGCCAGAAAAGCTCAGCTACTGGCCAAGAAGTACAAGGCCAAGGGTGGCGGGTATACGTCGTGAAAGAATCGCAGAAGTCGTTGTTTAAGTGGACAAAGCAGAAATGGCGAACAAAGTCAGGCAAGCGCAGCTCGGACACAGGCGAGCGTTACCTCCCGGAGAAAGCGATCAAAGCGTTGTCTCCACAGGAATACGCAGCGACAACCCGCGCCAAGCGCAAAGGTGGTGGGGTTGGTTCTTCTGTCCCGCAACCAGACAAGATTGCATCCAAAGTAAGGAAGTACCGTAATGCGTAAGGAACACAAAAATCCTGACGGCGGTTTGACTGAAGCTGGACGTCGTCACTTTGAAGCGAAGGATGGCGGCGATCTCAAGCGTCCGCAGCGCAAAGGCACTGACGGTCGCCGGGTATCGTTTGCTGCTCGGTTCTCTGGCATTAATGCCAAGATGAAGAACGAAGACGGCAGTCCAACTCGATACGCTCTAGCGTTAAAACGCTGGGGCTTTTCATCACCCGCAGAGGCCCGCGCTTTTGCTAAACGAAACAAACAGGAGGCTTGATATGCCAATGACTGAGAAAGGTAAGAAAATCAAGACTGCCATGATGAAGAAGTATGGCAAGAAGAAAGGCGAAGGTGTCTACCATGCGTCAGCGAAGAAAGGCACTATCAAAGGTGTAGAGAAGAAAGGATATTGACATGGGCCGTATGACACCAGGCGAGATCCTGAAGCGTCAGGAGAAAGCTGACGCACGAAAGGAAAGCTGGCGAACCATTTACGAAGAGTGTTATGAGTTCGCGTTGCCGCAACGTAACCTGTACACAGGACACTACGAAGGCAAGACGCCTGGTCAGAACAAGATGGCTCGGGTGTTCGATTCAACTGCGATCAACTCAACGCAACGATTTGCCAACCGCATTCAGTCAGCATTGTTCCCGCCTTACAGAGCATGGTGTACGTTGACTCCAGGTAATGACATCCCCAAGGATCGTCAGCCTGAGATCAGGCAAGCTCTTGAAATCTACTCTGAAAAGATGTTTGACGTTATCCGCCAGACAAACTTTGACGTGGCGATCTCTGAGTTCCTGATGGATCTATGCGTAGGCACAGCCGTCATGCTAATTCAGCCTGGCGATGAAGATGCACCTGTTCGCTTTACTCCTGTGCCGCAATACCTTGTCTCCCTGGAGGAAGGGCCATACGGCTCGGTCGACAACGTCTATCGTAAGATGCGCATCCGCGCAGACGTGATTCAGCGTCAGTGGCCAGATGCGGTGATCCCTCCGCAGCTGCAAGCACAGATTGATCGCAAGCCAGAGGCTGAGATCGAGCTGATCGAGGCGACTGTCTACAACGATGAGATCGAAGAATACTGCTATCACCTGATCCATCCGAAGCACAAGGAAGTGGACCTAGTCTATCGGACCATGAAAGTTTCACCTTGGGTCGTCGCTCGGTTCATGAAAGTGCCAGGTGAGGTTTATGGACGTGGACCATTGGTCACTGCGTTGCCAGACATCAAGACACTGAACAAGGTTGTTGAGCTGGTACTCAAGAACGCATCACTTGCTGTGTCAGGTGTATATACAGCAGCTGATGACGGCGTACTGAATCCTCAGACGATCAAGATCATTCCTGGGGCGATCATTCCGGTTGCGCGTAACGGTGGGCCGCAAGGCGAATCGCTGCGTCCATTACGCACAGGTGCTGACTTCAACGTCTCGCAGCTAGTGCGCAATGACCTGGTGATGTCGATCAAGAAGATGCTGTTCGACGACTCCCTGCCACCTGACAATATGTCAGCCAGGTCAGCAACCGAAATCGTGCAGCGCATGAAGGAGCTGTCGCAAAACCTAGGCTCGGCATATGGCAGATTGATCACAGAGGCAATGACCCCAATCGTGCGTCGCGTATTGTCTGTGATGGATGAGCGCGGGATCATTGACTTGCCTTTAGAGGTCAATGGCCTTCAGGTCAAGATCGTTCCAACATCTCCACTTGCTCAAGCTCAGAACATGGATGATCTAGAGAAGGTCTTGCAGTTCGGGCAGATTGCACAGCAATTCGGTCAAACCGGAGCGGTGGCTGTAAAACAGGAAGCGATGCTTGATTATGTCGCTGTCAAGATGGGCGTCCCGCAAGAATTACTCAATTCACCGGAAGAGAGAGAGGTCATCATGGAGCAAATGCAGCAAGCAATGATGGCACAACAGGCAGCAGCAGCCGGTCCACCACCAGAGGGAATGTAAATGGAAGGATGGGATTCAATGCGGCCAGCGGATAACTCCGGTCTGGCCAAGAGCAAACTCGCACAAGATGAACTAGACATTGTCTTTGTTCGTTGTTTTTCAACAGAGGCTGGGGCAGAAGTTCTGGCCTATCTACAATCGATGACCATTGATCAGCCGTCCTGGTATCCAGGCGAAGACCCATCACATGGGTTTGCGCGTGAAGGCCAGAACAGTATTGTGCGAGAGATCTTGCGTCGTTTAGAAAGAGGAAGAAACCAATGAGTGATGAAGCAGTCATGGACGCACCGGCTGAAGAGTCAGGTTCGCTATTAGCTCCAGAGGTTGGAAGCAAAGAATCCGATCAACCGGCAGAGATGCCACACCTTGAGCAAACAGAAGAGCATCAGGCTGACGACGCCATTGAGTGGGGCGACCGTCCAGACTGGATGCCAGAAAACTTTTGGAACGATTCAGATGGACCGGATCTTGAAGGTCTGTCTAAGTCATACAATGAGTTGCGATCAAAGTTTTCACAGGGCCAGCATAAAGCGCCGAAGGACGGCAACTACGACACCAGTTCACTCAAGGATAACGGGGTCACTGATGATGATCCTATGCTCAAAGATTTTATGTCTTACGCAAAAGACGCTGGCATGAGCCAAGACCAGTTCAACACGTTGACCAGTATGTATATGCAGCACATGGGGCAGCAGTTTGAGCAGATGGAAACAAACGCTGAGGCGGAGCTGGCCAAGCTCGGGCCAAAAGCTGACAAGCTAATCAAGAGTACCAATCAGTGGTTGGGCAAGATGGCATCGTCAGGTGCGATGACTGAAGATGAAGTGGAGGCTATGGTTAAGCTGGGATCAACCGCAGCCGGAGTCCGCGCACTGAACAAGATCCGCGAGTCATACGGTGAGCGCACAATCCCTGATGTAACGGTCCAGGAGTCAAACCAGTACACCCGGGCCGAGCTTGATGCGATGGTTGGTGATCCACGATACAAGACAGATCCCGCCTATCGGGAGAAGGTCGAAGGTCTGTTCATGGAAATGTACGGATAACGTATCACCTGGGGGACTCATACGTCCCCCAATCTCTTTTCCCCTCTAGCTTTTTTGTTATATTCCAATCAACCGACAACTCTTCTTGAGCCGGTCACCTGATCAATGCGGCCCGCCTTGGACAACCGACACAGGTTTTACCCAAAAAATTTGTAACATGAGGAAAGGAAACAATGGCAGTTTCTATCAATAATGCCTTTGTCACCCTGTTTGACTCAGAGGTAAAACAAGCGTACCAGGGACAGCGTCTCCTGGCTGGTGTTACCCGCGAGCGTTCAGGTGTAGAAGGTTCGACAGTTAAGTTCCCTAAGATTGGTAAGGGTTCAGCAACTATCCGCGTTCCACAGACAGACGTCACTCCACTCAACGTCACTTACTCACAAGTGACTGCGACAATGGAAGACTACATTGCTGCGGAATACTCAGACATTTTTAACCAGCAGAAAGTCAACTTTGACGAGCGTCAAGAGCTTGTACAGGTTGTTTCAGGTGCTATCGCACGTCGTATGGACCAGGTGGTTCTCGATGCGTTGACAGCAGCGTCTTCTCCATCAACAGTTGCAAACACAGTTGTTTCTTCTGGGTCGCCAGCTGCTTCTGACTTAAACGTCGGTAAGTTGCGCGCTGCCAAGAAGGCGATGGATGCAAAGAACGTACCAGCTGAAGGCCGTACTATTCTTGTTCACGCGAACAGCTTGTCTTCACTCTTGAGTGAGACGCAAGTAACTTCATCTGACTTCAACACTGTTAAGGCGTTGGTCACTGGTGAAGTGGACACGTTCCTTGGCTTCAAGTTCATCACTCTTGGTGATCGTGACGAAGGCGGCTTGGCAATCGACGGTTCTTCTGACCGTACATTGTTCGCTTTCCACCGCGACGCACTTGGCCTTGGTGTTGGCATGAACCAGACATCTCGCGTTGACTACATCCCTGAGAAAACTTCTTTCTTGGTTGCGTCAATGTTCTCAGCTGGTGCGGTAGCGATCGATGACGAAGGTATCGTCCAGATCACTTGCCGTGAATCATAAGGAGGCTTGAACAATGGCATACTCAATCACAGGCTTACAGCCTATCGGCGGTCAAGCAAAAGCTGGTAACGCACCACAAATGTGGTCTTACACTTCAGCTGACGCTATCGCAACAGTCAACACAACTGGCTACTTCAATGATGCAGCCGACGTGTTGAAAGTTGGTGACCTGATCTATGTGTATGACTCAGCAACTCCAACAGCATCGCTTGTTGTTGTGTTGTCAAACACTGGAACAGTCGTTGACGTATCTGATGGCACTGCGCTGTCAGTTGCAGACGCTGACTAATCGAATCGGCTCCCCTCCAGGGGAGCCTTTTCTACATGAGGTGATACATGGCATCTGGTGATACCAAACTGTCCATCTGTTCGGACGCATTGATTCTACTGGGGGCATCGCCTCTTTCGTCGTTTTCGGAAGGCACTGACGCAGCTCAGATCTGCGACCGCCTATACGACGACCTCAAGGATTCCATCATCGCGTCGTACCCTTGGTCCTGGTCATTTAAGAAAGTGCAGCTGGCACGTCTGACATCGACTCCGGTCAATGAGTGGAAGTATCAGTATGCGTTACCTGGTGACCGCATTGCGGGTGTACGCGCAGTGTATGCATCAACAGCTACCGGCATCTCTCCAATCCAATACGGCTGGGAGATCCAAGGCGACAAGCTCGACTCAAGTGAAGAAACAATCGTGGTGGACTATCAGTTCTCACCTAACGAGTCGGCACTACCTACCTATTTCGTGCAGCTGCTGAAGTACGCAATGGCGGCTGACATTGCTGAGACAGTGACTGATCAGATCACAAAGGCTGACTACTTTGAGCGCAAGGCGTTCGGGTCACCTGGAGAAAACCGTCGTGGTGGATACTTCCGCCAGGCAACATCAATTGACGGGTCAACAAACTCTGTCGATGCAATTGAAGACTACACTCTGACCGCTGTGAGGTTCTGATGAGCCGCGTCATCCAGGTGCAAACAAACTTCACATCTGGCGAACTCGATCCCAAGCTCAGAGCCAGGATCGATCTTCAGCAGTATTACAACGGCTTAGAGACAGCGACAAACATTGTTGTCCAACCACAAGGTGGCTTTACCCGCCGAGACGGTAGTAAGTACATTGCAACGCTACCGACCCCGACAAACGATGCAGTGCGCATGGTGCATTTTGAGTTCTCTGTCAACGACAGTTATATGCTGATCTTTATTGATGAGCAGATGTATGTGTTCAAAGACGGCGTACAGATCACGAACATCAATGGCTCGGGGAATGACTTCCTTGCTGTATCAAGAATTACAGACAGCATCATCCCCGAGATGTGCTGGGCGCAGTCAGCGGATACGTTAATCATTGTCCATAAGGACATGATCCCTCAGAAGATCGTGCGCGGAGCAACTGACGCATCCTGGACAATCTCTGATTTATCCTTTGACTTTACGCCTCAGTTTGCGTTCAGCATTAGCACTGACGTCAGGACATCAGCCGGGACGCTGACTCCTGATGCAGCTGAAGGCAACATCACGCTCACAGCCCAACACTCAAACTTCAGTGCATCAGACATCAATCAATACATCAACGTCACCCCGCAGGGACGAATTCGCATTGTTGACTTCATCAGTAATACTGTGGTGAAGGGCATCTCTGAAGTGCCGCTGTTTGACGACTCAGTCATTGACGCAGCTGATTGGGAGGTTGAGTCAGGCTATGAGGATGCTTGGTCAGCGACAAGAGGCTGGCCACGCAGCGCAGTATTCTACGAAGGACGTTTATACTTTGGCGGATCGGACTCCCTGCCTTCAACCCTGTGGGGCAGTCGCGTGGGTCAGTTCTTTAACTTTGACCCAGGCGAGTCATTTGACGACGCAGCACTTGAGGCGACGTTAGATACAGGACGTTTTAACGCTATCATCGACTTGTATGCTGGTCGTAATCTTCAGATCTTTTCCACCGGCGGTGAGTTCTACATTCCGCAAACCCTGGGCGACCCGATCACTCCAAGCAATCTGTCGGTCCAGGAGCAAACATCGCATGGTGTGAAGCCTGGCATCCGGGTTGTCAACGTCGACGGTGCAACGGTATTCGTTCAACGCCAGGGCAAGACGCTTGCTGAGTTTATCTTTAGCGACACGGTCAACGGCTACATCGCCACCAAGATTTCTTTGCTGTCATCGCATCTCTTGAAAGACCCAGTAGAGATGGCAGTGCGCAAAGCCACGTCAACAAACGAAGGCGACCGACTCCTGATCTTAAACGATGAAGACGGGTCGATTGCTTGTTACACATTGCTGCGATCAGACAACATCATTGCTCCAACAGAGTGGACGACTGATGGTACATATCTGTCGATTGGAGTAGACATCGCCGATACTTACTCAGTCGTGAAACGAAACATCAACGGAAGCGATGCGTACTACGTTGAGATCTTTAACGCAGACGTGACCCTTGATTGCGCTAAGACTGCGACCGTAGGCAGCAGCACAGCCTCTGTAAGCGGACTTTCTTTCCTGGAAGGGGAAACGGTCAAGATCATCCGTGACGGCGTTGTAGAGCCAGATCAGGCAGTCTCAAGCGGAGCGATCACATTTGAGATTGCAGCAGAGGAGTCGTATTCGATTGGCCTTAACTTTACGCCAACGGTGACTACCCTTCCTGTTGAGCCGAGGTTGTCTTCAGGCAACATTCGTGGGTTCAAGAAACGTATCCTGGAGATCAACAGCGAACACTCCGAGTCACAGGCCGTGACGGTCAATGGTGAGCAAGTTGCGTTCAGGGCTTTTGGCGAGGACAATCTAGACCGAGCAGTGCAAGCGTTTACTGGCGTCAAGAGAAGTGGACCGCTTCTTGGTTATGTGAACGAAGGCAAGATTACAATCACACAAACAGTGCCACTGCCAATGAACGTATTGGCTCTGGACTACAAGGTTTCGATAGGACAGTAGTATGTCAAAGTTGATGATCATCGGTGCAATCGCTTCTGGAATCTCAGCAGTCCAGCAGATTCAGGCTGGTCGCGCACAGGCAGCAGCTTACCGCTCTCAAGCCAAGCAGGAAGAGCTGAAGGGCAAACAATCTGAATTGCAATACCGTCAGCGTGGAGTAGAGACACTGAGGGGTGTGAGGCAAAATCTATCTGCTGTAACCGCTAGGGCAGCTGCCGGGTCAATGGACCCATACTCCGGGTCGCCATTGTCATTGAAAAATTATGCTGTTAAGACAGGCTATGACGAATACTACTTAGATCAAGAAAACGCAGCTCTTGCATTAGCAATTGGTGAAGTCAATCGAGATCAAAACCTAATGGCTGCAAAGCAAGCTAAGCGTCAAGGCATGATGAACGCAATTGCTACTATTGGAACCACGGCAATGACTATGAGTTCAATTGGCGGGTTCGGCTCAACTACCACTACGACATTACCAGGCGGCACACTTCCTGGTTACACAACAACAGGGGCGCTATCGTAATGGTTATGCCACGTTATCAGCGCAGAGGAATCGGAATTGCTGGTATGCCGGCAGTCTCTACTGTTGGTCTGCAAGAAGCTGCGCGTACTAGCCAAACGCTTGCTTCTGCACTGGATCGAGTTTCTGGATTTGCACTCAAGCGGGCTGCCGAGCAAGCCGAGATAGAAGGTGCTGAGTTTGGCGCACTAAATACGCCAACGCTTGATGAGATCAAGACCAAGGGCAAAGCAGCAATCCCTGGGGACAAGACAACCATCTATGGGCGAGCCGCTAGAGAACAAGCGCTTGCAGGGGTGCTGACTCATTTTGAAATGGAAGCGAATAGTCAGATTACAGATCTGCGCATTAAGCTGTCCAAGGAAGAAATTAGTGCTGAACAGTTTAGGGACGGGCTGCAAAAACTTAATGCAGGGCTGTCTGGCGTTTTATCTACCATCGATCCTGCTGCGGCAAACGAGTTACGCAAAGCAATCCAAACAACAGGTAACTCTTCATACCTGACAGCTCTAGCGAAAGAGCAGGACATGATGCGCAAAGACATGGAAGTCATTGCAGAAATCAGGATGCGCGAATTGATTGATGGCATTGATGGCCAAGTGCCAGGGATCATTGAAGACATCGTCGCTGCTGGAGACACAGTCGGTCCAGATGGAAAGATTGTGTCGATTGACGACAAGATTGAAGACATCATTCTTCCTCAACTTGAGCGTATGGCTCTAGAGCTTTCCGATCCGGAGTTCTACTCCAAATACGCAGACAAAGTGCGTCAGCGAGTTAGTGACGCCAAGGTCAACACAGTTGTCGAGACGATTACCCAGGACACGTTAAACTTGCTTGAAGATGACGAGCTAGATCAAGAGCGCTCTTTTGAAGACAACCCAAGGATTAAAGCAATCTATGCAACTCTTTCTTCAGATGAGCGTAAGGCCGTTAGAGAGCAAGTTGATGCGTTTGTTGACGAAAAGTATAGAAACCAGGACGCAGATTTAGTCAGAGCAGAGAAGGCTCGATCAAAGAAAATCCTAGATACATCGATTGCGATATACCAGGCTATCGAGTCTGACGATGAAGAACAGATTCAAACCCTGATTTCTGAGATGAGCCGACTTGATCCAGACAAGGCTAGGTCATGGGAAAAGGTTGCGTCATCGGGCGGAGCGACTGCTGACGACATAGATATCGTTCAAACTTTGAATGTCGAAATGACTAATGGTCGCATGACTGTATTTAGGCTTAATAAAGCGCTTACTGACAATCTGATTACCCGAGATACTTACGACTCAATGTTTAGTCGGTTTAGCGCAATGACAGACAAGCGTTATGGTCAAGGGAAGCGATATTTGAAAAACGCAATTGGATACCCAGAGTACGATTCTGTTGCCATGGGTCCAGTTCAAAGGACTGCTGTTCGTGACCTGGCAGCATTGGAAAATGAATATCTTGCTATTAAGCAGCAAGCGTTATCGACCGGCACAGCTCCACCAGACCCATTTACCTGGTTTAAAGAAAAGGCAGATTCGGCAAGCATATACGATCCAGCTCAAAGAGAAGCCGATCTTGAGGTCATCACTGAGCAGTTCAATTTCAGTGAATTTGAAAATTATGGTCAGATGCGCGCTAGAGCAAACCGGATGTTTCAGAATGGCAATATTGAAGAAGAAGATTACGCAAGGCTTGAAGAAGCGTTTACTAACTTCCAGAAGTACAACATGGAATATGGGGAGTTTCAGCAGTGAGCAGCTTTGATGGATTCTGGGATACCGTGACAGGTATGGCTAATGGCCGAGACGATTTGATGCTTGGACCAGACGGCCAGATTGCTCGCAAGAAAGAGCATGATGCTGCGATGATGCCAACAACAGATGAGTCAGTGACAGACGAGGCTGTGGTTGAGGGCATCATGGGTGTACAAGATCCTATGCAAGAGCAAGCAGAACAGGCGTTTGCTGAAGGTATTGAGAAGCAGGAAGAGTTGGAACTTGTCCGTCTCGGGTCAGGGCTAATTGGGCTGCCTATCTCT
>Ga0208767_1002383_pt1 | contig 14252 bp, 19 predicted proteins | sample VirMetDEL_Mar_21_FD_184514 | JGI IMG/M metagenome (GOLD analysis project Ga0208767, IMG submission 184514) | Aqueous microbial communities from the Delaware River and Bay under freshwater to marine salinity gradient to study organic matter... | ecosystem: Environmental > Aquatic > Marine >... | reverse complement strand
GACCCGCTAGTGCCCTTTTAGCAACATCTGCAACTGTACCTGTTCTATAAATCTCATTATTGAGCTTTTCGGTTTCCTCACCTGCCTTTTTTGCACCATCTTTAATGGCAGCGAAGGAACGAATAGCAAGACGTTTACCTTTTTCTAGAGGAGTCGAATCTATCCTAAAATTAATAGGTACTTCTGTTGTCATTTATTCGTTCCTTCCTTAGTCTTACGTGCTTCTGCAATACAAACCATAAATTCATTATCTAATATTTGCACAGCATCAACAAACCGTTTAACTGGAATATTGAAGCAATTAGCATATGCGATCATTTCCGATACAGATATAGGCTCTGGTGAACCTGAAATACTTGATCTTCTTGATCTGTGTAATATCCAAAATGCTTCCCATATCCGTCGTAAGTCCTCAAAAAGGATGGGGCGGTTTGTCCATTCTGGGACATCCTTACCCCTTTTAATCAGAGGTTCTATTTTTTCTCTGATTTTTTCCCAGTTGAATTTCCATCTGAGGACTTCTCTAAGTTTTTTTCCGTTTCTTCTTCCTCTACTCGACGGAATGTCTCTTGTTCAGAAGAAATCTCTACAATCTGTACCGCAAAGCGTTTAATTCTCTTATCTTTAAGCAGTTTAACCGCATTCTCATACGAATAAGGTAATTCTTCACCTGTATCTAGGTCCTGAATACCCTTCCAATCAACAAGAACGTCTCGACAAATTGCTTTGATCTGGATTTCGTTATCAATATCCTTGTTCACATCACCAGAGCGATACATACGTTGATGCGGTTTCTTTAACCGCTCTAGGGTACGCATATACTTATCATTACCTAAAGGACGAACCTTAACAATAATATCATCGGTCATTTGTACCCATACACCCGTCTCTTCAAGATCGAGGTCAGTACCGAAAGCATCTAATAAATTAGACATATAAAAACTCCTAAAGTTTTATGGCGTGGGTCCGTAGTGACCCTGTTGCACTACTTCACCACATAAATACAGGGTTAAAACAGGGTTATCTGCTTTTATGCAGGTATACGAGTAATACCCATCATTGCAGAAATCTCATCATTAAGTTGACATTCAAAACCAACGCTTGTTAGTACGTCCTGATCTTGCCCTGGTGTTGTACGTGTACCTGATGTAAACTTAACACTTGGGAAGTCAAACACATACTTGTTACCCGCAGCATCAGCAACAGCGATAGCAAGACCTTTAGTTGTGAAACTGTCAAGATCACTAAGAAGGCTATTGTCTTCGTTGTGAATATCTAGTGAACCTGTGATCGTAAACGTACCTGCACCAATACCAATAGAACCTAAGTTACCAAGGGCTCTTTTCTCACGAAGATTAGGCGTAATGGTGAAGTTAAATGACGTTACGTCTAACGTTGTCAATGCGGTATCAATATAGACAGACAAGCTATCAATTGTATTCATTGAGTCGTTAGTTGTAGCAGCAGTAGGAGAACCGTCGCCTTGTGTTGCAGTAGCTCTTGCAGCAGCCTTACCTAACCAATCTGTACTTACTGTTACGAAGTCATCAAGTGTAAAGGTAAATCCAGCACTTGCTACTTCCATTCCAGTGAAATACTCGAACACGTTAGAAGCTAACTGCTTTTCAATTAAGAATGATGATTCTGTTGTACCGTTGTGCAGCAATGTACCCTTAAGTGTTACAGTCTCACCCGCAGCATCATCTGCTAGATCATGGCCGCTAATAGTCAATTGTCCAGCGGCAGCAGCGGTTACTTTACCTAGACCATTGTTATTTGTATCGCCGGTGAATCCTGCAATCTGAATCCATTGACCATCAATAATATCACCTAATCCGTTCCCAGAATCAGTAATCAGGTTCCCAGAATCTACAGCGGCAATAGTTGTTGCAGAAATATTTACAGTTGTTTCCCATGCTCCGCGTAATGAACCTGCGAAGATATCGTCTAACTCACCGTAAGCCAGTTCAAAAGCAGTGGAACCGTTAGCCCCCGTAGACGTACGCCCAACAGTTTTAACGTTACCGTCGCTACGGATAACGGCCGATTTCTTAGTGGCTACAGAACCTTGTAGAGATTCACTTGTAATATTGAGATTCGTCATCTTATTGCCAGTTGAAGGCGTCTCGCCCCAAGTGGTTTCTTTATAGATACGAAGCTGTACTTGTGACGTATCAGACATTATTTTTTCTCCTTAGTCTTAACTTTGAATGATTTAATAACTCGATGTTCTTGTGCAACACCTGATGCAATAAGAGTTGCAGCTTGCTCTTTCTCATATGCACCAATGTAGCCCTTCTTCACCGAGCCTTTATCTTTCAGGAATTTAAGCATTACTTTTGACATAATTATAATCCTGTTTTGTAATTAAAGAAAGGTACAAGTCATAAACTCAGCACCGAATGTTCCCTAGGAACGCAAATCATCATACTTATAATCAGTAAATGTGTTGATCTGGTAGTATCCATCAACAACGCCCACCCTTTCTATTTGAGTTGCACCGAAACTAATACCGTTAGAGGTTCTATCTCCCTCTATCGCATCAGCAACAGCATTTACTAAATCATCCGCAGATTCTGTTGTTATTCCCGTTTTTATAAATATTGTCACAACAAAAAGACCCCTATGCCTAACTCTACGGGTACTATTCAAACTAGCAAACTGAGCTGTAACAGGGTCGATCTTAACTGATATCCAAGGGGAATTTTTATCTATACTTTTGTTCTCTACACCATCCCATATAATCTGAGAAGCGGATATCCCAGTTAGGTTAGTGTTAAAGTGAGATAACATCTCTTTTCTTCTACTATCGAATGACAATGGAATCAAACCTTCTATCTGCGTATGTTTTAACTTTCAATTCTACTTTCTGCACAAAACCTTGGTACGACGCACTCGCTCTGTCGTTCAAATACCCTATGTACTCTGTATGGTTCGTAAGAAATAACACATCACCTACAACAGCTTTATCAATTGTCTTTAAGTTCTTCTCATGAGATTTAGCGCCCCTTCCCAAACTTTCAGTGGTAGGCGCAAGAGGTCTTGTGGGTGCATCCTTACGTTTAGGGAATCGTTTATTTCTCGAAGCCCTCCAGTTACCTCTAGAGTGCCCTGTTTCCACTGGATTGTCAGCTATTAAAAGCTCACTAGCTAAAGCCGCCGTACCCCTGAACAACTTTAAAAACGCCGTATCTATGTCTTTTTCTGCTTGCAGGAAACCTACATTCATCAAACTTTCTTCTAATGTCATCTTCTTACCTGTAATTGGTAGATTATAACAGTACTACCTGGACTTATTTCATCCACATGAACAACAGACCATTGATCGGAACCTTCAATAATAATACTATCCTGATCTACGTTACCTGTTATACCTGAGGCAGCTACTAAAAGCTTCTTATCACCTATCTTTATATTCTGATCGTCTATTTGAAACTTTTTATATGATGTCATTATACCATAAATTGTTTCATCAGTGTTAGAAGAACCTGTAATAACATTAGTAGCAGGGTCATAAATGCCTTCACTCTTATTTCTAAGAGTGAAGGACTTACCGTTATCACTTATCAATCTTAAGGCTGTTGTAGCCATTGCAGCTTGATCGATAGCCATTACACCCTCAATAACCTTGCGTTAGAACCATCAGAAGTACCAAGGGTCAAACCTTTTAGTAATCGGTTAACATAACGATACTCTTTACCAATTGGAGCGCTATTGCTATACTCGACCTCTAATACGTCAACCTTCTCTTTCTTCACATAGTTGGAGTTGTCTGTATCAGAAAGCAATGTGGAATGTAAAGCCTTTAGCGCTAATTCCGCACAAGCCCTTTCTACACCCTGAGGGACAATATTAGCTAATGATCTGCCATCCTTATCATAAGCAAAATCTCTAGGCCAACCTAAAGCTTGTGTGTCCTTCTTAATAACACCTATCCAAGTATATGTAGCATCTAAATACTCCGTAGCTTTTTTTATAGCTATAGTCTTATTATCACTAGAACCGTTCCAAGTGCTATTACCTCTGTCAGAATGGTAAGTATCGCAAGCAGAAACAGTTATATAACCATTTGCATTTGATAACCCTGCCCCTGTTTCTACTATAATCGCCATAATTACCTCTTAAAGCTCTTCTTTTTCCGTTAGAGCTGCAATGACTGCCTCTCTCTTTTTAGGAAGATTTAACCCTTGTAGATCAACAACTAATTCTTCCTTCTCAACAAACGCTTCGAGCAATCTTCTATTCATAGAGTATATAGATTGTATCTTAGCATCAAAATCTTCTACAGGTTCCACTGGTACATCAGGAACAACACTTTCTCCGTTGTCCGTTTGAACAGGTTTAACTTCCTGCTTCTTCTTTACTTTTAACTTCTCGCCAGTAGCTAATTTATAATGACCGGTAGCTAATATCTCCCTGGCATCTACTTGTAGTCGTTCTATAATTCCCTCTGTCTGAAAAATTTCATCGTCGATGCGTCTCAGTTTAACCGTCTTTGTAATAATTTCATTTGCCATAATCGTGTCTCCTTGAAACAAAGGCCGTTATGCGCCCAACTATCAGTCAGGCGCATAACATGTAATACTATCGCATAGTAACAAAAGCAGAGTAATTAATACCCGTTGTAATTGTTCCTGCTACTACAGTGTATAGGCGCATGTAACGATAATGTGTATCGTTCACTACGTTGCTAAATCCTAGCTTGTAGCGTCCAACGCCATTATCTGTATCAGTACCACCGATCATTGCAGCTTCATCACCCAATTGAATGCTTGCACCTGCAACAATACCTGAAGCAAAAGTGGCTGAGTTAGAAAATTCACAGATAACAGTGTAAACCTCATCACCAGATGCAACCTCAACCGCTGTAACATCAAGAACAACCTCAGCATCAGTACGACCTAGACCGAGGTCTAGAATTTGTGCAGTACTATCAACCTCAGCAGCAGCAGAAGCGGCTACAAGACCAGCGTCTTTCAGTTCTAGATTTACGTCCTTAAGAACCGCATTCGATAACGGACGTTCTGTATCAATAGACATATTAAGTCTCCTTATAGATCAAAATTAAACAACGACCGCAGCATCTGCGATATGCTGTAGACGTGCAGCAGCACGACCTTTAAACACGGCAAGACCTGAGTACCATTCTACACGAGTACGGAACGCAGGCTTATCTTCTAGTTCACCTAGATCACGAGCATTGATGCCACCATTCTGTAGACCAGAAACGCCATCAGGGCCCATACTTACACAGTAAATAGATGTTGCCGTAGGGGTTGCGCCGGCAGAAACTTCTGTGAATGGTAGAATATCATTGTACTCGTTATCCTTATCTGCAATCAAAATAGGAAGATCATTATATCTTGCAATTTGCTGACCGAAAGCATCAACATCAAAGCTAATGAAACCACCAACGGACGTGTTACGTGCAGCAGCTGTTAGACGACGACGCATAGCCTTGTTCATAATCAAGCCTGTAGGATTATCAACAGCATCAATAAGCTCATCAAGTTTAGCAAGACTTAGAGGCTCACCACCATTGGTGGCACCAGCTGAGATCAATTGATCTCCCTGAATACGTGACTGTAGACCAGAGAAAACCGTAGGGTCTGTCTCATTATCACCTTTCAAGAATTCTTTTGTCCAGCGTCCAGCTAAAGCTTTAATTTTCATAGCTTCATGTGCACCGCGTATGTCTGAGCCCATTGTATCAACAATAAACTTATCGACATCAAGATCACCGCCGGCGATAACAAGGGTTTCAGTCACAGGGTTAACAATACCAGTTGATTCTGTGTAAGAACCATTTACACCACGGAAACCGATACCCGGAAGAGTTTCTTCACGACTGTACTTCAAAGCATTACCCTGGATATTTGTAAATGGTAAAGCCTGAAGAATATCAGAGCTTTGTGCATACAGCTCAATAATAGCAGACAAGACCGTATCATTACGACCTTGTGCATGCTTAGCTGCTTCAACTAAAGTAACAGACATTATATGTCTCCTTTCCTTAAATTAAAAAAATTACCCCTCAGACCGAGCCATTTGCAGCTTAGCCATCGGGCTTAAATTCGCAATGTCAGCAGCACTAGCATTGCCATTGGAGCCCTGAGCCCCACCACCAGAGTTATCTTGAGCCGATACATAGAGTTTACCCATGTCACCTTGTGACCATTCGCTAACGTATTCCGCTAAAGATTTATCTCCGATCATGGCAACAGGCGTGTCATCATCGGACGATATCTCTATATTATTAGTCGTTTTAAGTAATGCAGTGACTGCAGGGATATGCTCCTTAGCAACATCAGCCTTAATCAAAGCATCATTTAAACCGTTATCAACAAGCAACTTCTTAATCTGCGTTTCAGACCCAGTTAGCCTACCTGTTAATTCCTCTACCTGCTTTTGGTGCTTCTTAGCTTGTTTCTCAAGGGCAGCTTCTACATCACTTGTCTTTTGCACCTTAGCAGCTTCTAATTCTTCGTTCTGCTCTTCTAAGTCAGTAATCTTAGATAAAGCACTATCTCTTTCTTCCTTAAACTTCTTATTCTTTCCTAGAAGTTCTTGATTCTTATTCTTTAAACCTTCTGTTTGTTCTGTGATTAAAGATTCAATATACGCCTTACCTTCATCACTTGTTTGCAAAAACTTCTTTATTTCTTCTAAATCCATGGGATTACTCCTTGAGTTAATTATCATATTTACGTTTCAGCTCTTGAAGCGTCAACGGGTTTCCTTGTTGATCTAGCAATTGAGTTAATTTTATTTTGCCATCTCTCCAAAGTTCTGCCTTTCCTTTCCCTAACACCTCATCTTGAAAAGTCGTACCTTTTCTTTCTAAGAAGTCAGTGATCGGTTGGTCAAATGACCTAGGTAGCTCTGACGCATCTAATAAATAAATACCTGAACGACATCGCCAGTGTAATGGTGGAATAGCAAAGGGAAAACTATGCCCTATAGGTTCTTTCGTTACACTATCCCATTTCTTTCTAGCCCTATTTATACATATAGTACTCGTTTTACTATCCAATATAGAATTTTGTATATAAACCCTACCAGAAGCAGCAAAGAACTCCATAGCTTCAAACCTAGCTCTATTCGCTACAGACTGCACACTTGTAACAACTAAAGCTTCTACATTCCTACGTGAAGTGTTCATAATACCGTTTGTAAAACCAAATACTTGCGTACCACGTACCCTTCTAACTAATTGATCGTTTGTATCTCCTAATATTATACCCTGTCTCATCTGATCTTCAAAACTTCTTTTTAATTGTTCTGATTGTCTTTTCCACCATTCTGCGGATGGGGCTCCCTCAATGAGGGCATCTCTATAGATGGTGTTGAGTTTCGCTGTCGAAATGGCTGTTGCAGAAATAGCGACTGCGAAAGCGTCTGACAATATTTGTGTTTGCCTTGAGGCTTCCAAACTTGCCAGTTGGATAAGCTGTTCGCGTAGTTCTTCTTCGATTTTCCTAAAGTCAGCATCAATAAGTGATCGTACTTCTCTGAGCAAATCCCTAAGCCGCGTAGCCTTGAACCTCGAAGCATTTTCGGGAGCAATTTCAGCAATCTTGATAGCAATTTCAGATTCGAGTTTTCGTAAATCACGTAAAACTCTCCGTCTGAGTCCTCCATCAACACGTAAGGTATTGAGTTGCTGCTCAAGAGTCTTGTCAAAAATTTCTTCATTCTTGTTGACCATTGTCCATCATCTGCCTAACTGATTGATCTAGGAGCTCTTTTTTAAAGACCAATTCTTTCATACCTTGCTTACTCCAAACTCTTCCGTAGCTACCATCCTTATATTTTGCTACAACCACCAAAGACTCAATATCACCGTCTTCTCTCAATAACTCCTTCAATAATCCGTTTGGAGTCCAATCCTTTGGATGTCTTATTATTGTCATTATTCATTTTCAATGTCTCCTATCGCTAAGCCTACAGGCCCGTCCGTCTCTATCTCTTGTCTTATATCTTCAACTGATTTTTCAGCATTCACAATTTCACCTTGTTGAAGATTCCGTATAAACTCAGCGAATGACATACCTCCTGATTGCCATATCTGTAATAACGCTACCATCGTAGACGCATCCATCGTACCCGGTACAAAATCTTTATTTATGCTATATTCAACGTCATTTGAGCTAACTCCTGACCATTCAACAAGGATAGATAAGGCATCGGTCATACCGCTAGAAATACTCTCAGCAACAGAACTCAATGCGGAATTTTCCCCTTGTCGTTTAATATTGTGAGTCTCCGCAGCTTCAACCGCAGCTTTCTCTTCAACTAGGAGCCTTGCACCTAAGGTTGCCATTTGTCGCTCTTTGCTAACAAGTCTACTTTCTAAAGCACCTAACCCTTGGCCTGTAAATTCTAAGTACTTTACGTCCGTTTCTTCATTAGGAAGAACCCAAGCAGTTGTAGAGCCAATACTAAACGTTTCATCTTCACCTAGATTGTGCCCAGTTATGATAGGGGTAGGCAATCCAGTGAAGTGAGCGCCATGCTCTAAATCTGCCATTGTCTTATAGTGTGACAGATTAACGTTAACTAAATCTAAAATTGGTGGCTTAATTACAGAAAAATCAGCATCTTTTCCTGAAATAATGATAAAAGGTATGTAATTAAAAGCATTTCCGCGTACTCTCGGTACGATCTCACTCTCTAAGGTGAAGTTAGCATTCCGGTCTTTTACAAACACCCTTTGCCTATAAACACCTTCAACTAGATCAAGGACGCGGTACTTTTCTACTGTTTGCCATGTAAATTCATCTTCACCTTGTACTGAGTGATATTCTCGCAATACAACAAGATTCAGAACCTTTACACCATTTAATGTAGTCTGATTCCAGTTGATGATATCTTCTGCTCTATATGACGTTAAAAACGGCCTTAAACCGTTTCTTTCAGCATCTGCAATTGTCCTCACATCCTCAGTCTTAACGGAATGTTCAACTAAAACACCTACACGACCAACAACTAACACTTCATCTGCAAGGTTCTCGGTGAATGTCTGCAGAGAATTACCTTGCATATCAATGTTATCTAACCAAGGTTCCAGTGGTGTTGGTATAACAACATTAGCAGACTTTCTAAACAATAAACCGCTCATAGCATCAACTGTACGCTGTGAAGCATTATAAAATAGCGCTCTATCGCGATAAGAGACGTACTCAGTAGTAGATTGCCCACTAAGCTTAGGTAAGTACTCAACTGAACCTTTATGGATAGCCTCTTGCCCTTCTACGGCGTCACGGCACTTCTTCCATATCTTCTGGTTATCAACATACTGCTTATTCTTTGTATCAACTGGCATTATAACCCCAATATCTTAACTTTCTTAGAACTACTAGAAGAAATTGGAAACAACATGTGTACCTTATACCCATAACCATCCGGCAGATGGTCCAATCCTAAACTTTTATCCGGTTGTGACGTACCGTCTTTATATGTCAAACCTTCAAACCCTTTTATCAATTCCACACATCTAGGATGTATAAAAGCTCTTCTTTGTTGCTTATAATTACACATCAATGCGTTTACTTCATTTATTCTATCCACAACAGGCGGTGCTTTAGACGGGGCTACAACATCAAATCCAAATTCACGTAAGATTGAAAAGTCAGTCCTACCCACCGTTGCTGATGTCTTTCTCGCTTTACCTGCTGGATCCGGATAGACAATAATCTTCCTATCCGGATACCTGTTCTTTATTTCCATTGCCATTTCTTCCGTATTCGAATTCATCAACGATATCTCGTCAAATGTATGCAACTGGTCACCACATTTACTAGATAGCGTTGCTGTCATCGGGGCAACGTTGAAATCCATTCCTATATATATTTCAGTACCTAAATCTTCTACATCACTGTCTACATTATACTCTCTATCGAACGATAAGTAAACTCGGTTAGCTAATGTCTCAAATGAAGCAAGGAATTCTTGCTTAAATTGTTTATCAGACATCTTAAGTTTTGCAGCTTCTAATTCCTCTTCTGGCACATTGCCGCCTTGGGCAGTCGTAAAGCTAAATGCTTTCCAGTTGTCTGTATGTTTAGCGTCGGAATAAAGGTCGTAGAACCAGTTATAACCTTTAGGCGTTCCGATAAATAACGCATTACCTTGCTTATCTGTTAAAGCAGGGTAGATGACTTCTGACCAAGTTTTCTGTGATATATCTGCTGCTTCATCAAACACAACAAAGTTAAGACCACTACCACGTAGCGAATCAGGATTATCAGCACCTTTTAATGTAATCTTAGAGTTATAACCCTTTAACACGATAGAAAGCTCGCTTTCATTCTTAGAAGCGATCATATCAGCCGGAAGAGCGTTTTTTAGATCATCCCATACTAGTTCTTTAGCTAGTCGATAAGTGGGAGCTATATACCAGATAATTTGATTCAGACCTGAACGTGCAGCATAAAGGCACTCATTGACGCCTAGCACAGTCTTTCCGAAACGACGACCTGCGACAACAACCCTAAAGCGTTTATCGCAGTAAAATATTTCTTTCTGAGGTCTAGTTAAACCTCTAGCTACGTCCTCTGAGAACTTCGCATCAAAGGTCTGAGAAATCATCATCGCTATTTCTCATATATGACCTAGTTGGTACAAAAGGAGGAACGTACTCGACTTCCCCTGAATACTCTATCGCAGTAGGTTGCTTTTGATACATGTACGGCAATAACCTAACCGCTGCATTTATGCGTTGAGCAACGCTAACGTCCTCATTCCACATAGTTTTAAGCAAGAACTCAATAGGGGTATCCCTTCCAGAATCTTCTATTTGCTCGAGGTAAAAACGTCCATCAGATCGCTTTACAAGTTTTCCCATGACCTAACCACCGGGATTTGATTGTTGGACGATGTGAAAGCAAATGGCCAATTCACAAACACATCAATCCGATCACCCCAAGTTTACCATGGTTGCTAAAGGGGAGTCAAGCCCTGAAACATAAAAACCTATATTATATATTTTTAATTCTTAACCTGAAAACAGGTCGTTATAGTAAAAAGTAGTAGTAAAGATAGAAGTAACATCAAAAGTACTAACTACGACTACAATTCTATACTACCCTTATACATTTTTTTTTTTCTCATTTTCTCACTAAATTATTATTCTGGTGTAAAAAGTTAGAGTTATAAGCAGTAGCATACTAAATAGATATTATAATATACTACATTATCTATTATCTATATTCATATTATGTTATTAATATATAAGTATAATAACTTAACAAACTACCGATAAAAAAGTTAAGAAACGTACGTAAAAAGCCGTTATAGTAACTCTTAGTATAATTTTGTTAAAGTTTTTACGCTTTTTTGAACATTTACTATAACTATTTTACTACAACAACGTCATTCTTCAATTAGAAATCTACTTTTTTAGTTGACTAAAACACAAATCACATGATATTTTTAGAGTATTCAAACCACTTAACTATAAAAATCGGAGGAAAAATTATGCATATTCATGCACAACAATACCTTTCACTTAGAAAAAATCTCACTCCTTTGAAGGGTAAAGTGCCAATTAAAAGCAATTGGACATCACTTTGTCTTAATTTAGATGTATTAAATAGACACGATGGTAACTTTGGATGGGTATTAGGGGTTGACGATCTGGTGATTGACGTTGACCCACGCAATGGAGGCGCTAAGTCATATTTCCAATTACTTGAGCATCTGCAGCAATATAACCCATCGCTTGAACTTAACCCCACCGTACATACCCCATCTGGAGGTTTCCACGTCTATTTAAGTATACCCTCGCGCCATCTAGGGAGAGGATGGAATAAAACAATCAAGGAATATCCGGGTATTGATTTTCTGACAAAGGGGTCACAATGTGTTATTGCAGGTTCAACCACTCCTGAAGGTAAGTATACGATAGATGACGATCTATCAGGGCAGTTACGTATAGATACGGCCCCCACCGCACTCCTGGAGTTAATAGCTAAGGATACGTTGCGCCCAAATACCAGAAATGCCTCTTACGGGGACTTCACTGGTTTAATATCAGGCAGTGGGTCCAATGTTAATATTAAAGATATACATCTAATGCTTGAAGCTATTGACCCATCAATAGGATATGAGGACTGGGTTAAGGTGGGTATGGCCCTACATGACTGGTCACCTCAAGAGGGTTTAGCCTTGTGGGATTCATGGTCTAAGGGATCTTCTAATTATAGAGAAGGGGAGTGTAAATCTAAGTGGAAGAGCTTTCATGCAGATAGTGGCGTCACCATTGGGACGTTGAAGTATTTATCAGATCAGGCGAAGAAGGATATTGTAAGGAGTAAGATTGATAGATTTAAGAAGGAGATAGACGACGCAACGATTGACCAGTTGAATGAAGAGATTATACCTGCTATAGGGTGCGTCAAACTGGAGGACATGGACTTAGATATCTTAAGTTCATATATACATAAGAGATTCTTAAAACTTGGGGTTACAATACGCCTTGGAGTAATAAGGAAAAGTATTCTTGAGAGTGAGGCCCCTGTAGGTAAGAGTATTCCAGAAGAGGCTCCTGAATGGATTAAAGAATGGGTGTATATTGTAGATCAAGACCGTTTTGCGGATATAAAGAATAAGACGTTATATAAGAAGGATGGGTTTAACCTCACAGTAGGTAAGCATATACCTGCATCTAAGAGCGGCTCTAAACCATCAGCACATAAGTACGTGTGTGATACTGGGTACTTAAGGCAAGTAGATTCCACGTCCTACTTACCCTTCTATGATGAGGCTATATGTCACATAGCAGGTAAGTCTTATTATAATACGTTTGACTCTAGCACAGTTCCAGAAGCTAGTCCTATTGTCTCTGCTGAGGCTCGTGTGGCTATTGAGGCGATAAAGTTACACATCCAACTAATTATTGGAGATGAGGTAGCAGCAGAGATATTTACCCAGTGGTTAGCACATCAAGTGCAATATCCGGGTAAACTAGTATTATGGGCCCCATTGATACAATCAGCTCAAGGTTTGGGTAAGTCATTCTTCTCATCTCTCCTATGTTCGGTGTTAGGTAATTCTAATGTTGGTGTTGTTGGTTCCAAGGAGATCAATAGCGGTTATACGGGATGGGCTACAGATCGTATGGTGAATGTGATTGAAGAGATGAAGATCACAGGTAAGAATCGTTACGAAGCAGCAAACGCAATCAAGCCTTTTATCACTAATGAATGGATTACGGTACACCCTAAGCATGTGAATATGTATAACGCATATAATACGACTAACTACATCTGTCTTACTAACTATAAGGACGCTATACCACTGGAAAGAGGTGATCGTAGATGGTTTGTGATCTTTAGCCCTATAGATAGCATAGAAGAGTTAGAGCAGTTATCAGGAATACCAAGAGCTAAGTATTTCCAAGAATTATTTGATTCTCTTGATCTGTTCGGCCCTGAGATAAGACAATGGTTACTGGACTATCCTATTTCTGATGACTTTAAGGATATAAAGCAAGCTCCTGTTACGGAATCTAAGGAAGCAATGATCTGCACAGAAGAGGCGAATATAGAAGGATTATCGGAACTAAGAACGTTAATTGAACAAGGAGGACCAACATGGAATGAGAACGTTGTATGCTCATCTGATCTATTTAATCAATTTATGTTCGACTACCCCGAGGTGGTTGTATCTAATCAATCTAAAGGTGTATTACTTAAGCGGTTAGGGTTCACTAAATTTAAATACCCGATAAAGTTTGAAGGTAGAAGTATTATAGCTTGGACTAAGAAAGTTATGTCAAGTAGGGCTATAGTTAGGTCGTTTAAGGTTGTGGATGACGACTTAGATAATCTATAGGAACTAAAAAATAAGGCCCTTATCACTAAGGGCCTTATTTCATTCAACCACACTATACGGAGTGTTAAGATAATTATATTAAAGTGTATATAATTGGTCAAGTTCTTGTTTTATCTTAAATATATAATCTGATGCAGCCATTAAAGTAGACATAGTGTAATTGCCTTCTTTCCCTGATTTTAGCTTTAACACAGTTGCATAGCTTAAATGTGTCTCTTTCATAACAGCAGAAGGGCTATGGTTTCTAATGCCCTTAGAAATCTCTTCTACCGTCAACAATCTTCCGGTGTTCATTGTCTTATAATCTCCTAATTAAGTTACGTTTACAACTAGTATAACATAACTATAAGAATATACAAAATAGAAAATAAAATATAAGAAAAGTACTTTACAGGTATGATTATTTACGATAAGAT
>Ga0208767_1002382_pt1 | contig 14255 bp, 12 predicted proteins | sample VirMetDEL_Mar_21_FD_184514 | JGI IMG/M metagenome (GOLD analysis project Ga0208767, IMG submission 184514) | Aqueous microbial communities from the Delaware River and Bay under freshwater to marine salinity gradient to study organic matter... | ecosystem: Environmental > Aquatic > Marine >... | reverse complement strand
TTGATCGAAAAGAATTCAAATGGTTTAGAACATTACACTCTTGTGCTTATCAATTCTTAGGTTGTACTCATACAGATATGATTCAAGACCAAGACTTTGAAGAATTTAGACAAGAGTATGGGGTGGACTTATCTCCTGCTCTTCGTTCTAATAACAATACAGGAACTAGAGATCCCGATGGATTTCATTTGATTGATTTATATCGAGTCAAGAATACAACACTACATGAAGAGTATAAAAAAGCAGGTCATATTCAAGGTGGGTTTGAAAGATTACAAAGAGTGGCTCACGATTATTATCACTTTAAAAAATCAAAAGGTGTCTTTGATTACACAGATTTAATTTTAGAATTTAAAAAACAAAACATGTCACCAAAGTTAGAAGTTCTCATCGTTGATGAAGTTCAAGATTTAAAACCTGTGGAATGGGACATGGTAAAAATTATGATGGATCAAGCAAGAGTTGTTTATCTGGGTGGGGATGATGACCAAGCCATTTATTCTTGGAGTGGTGCAGATGTTTCTAAACTGATTAATCTTCAATGTCATGAAAGAGTTTTAAATCAATCGTATCGAATACCTAAAACTGTTTTTACCAGGGCTAATCAATTAATTGGTAAAGTAAAAAATAGAATATCAAAAGAATGGAATTCAAGAGAAGCTTTAGGTACAGTATCTAATATTAATTACGAAAGATTAAGTTTTAGAGAAAATGAATGGTTAGTTTTATGTCGAACTAATTATTATTTAAATGAGATTGCTAATGATTTAAAAAGCAAAGGATATTTATTTGAGAAGAATAATAAACTATCAATCAAAGATGAAGTGCTCACTGCTTTTAATACTTGGAAGGCTCTTCAAAATAACACAGAAGTTTCTCTACCGGACGTTAAGGTGATGTATCAATACATCAAGTCTGGTGAGTATGGCATTGCTCGTGGATTCAAGAAGATGAAAGGTGCTGATGAGGAAAAGAAATATTCTTATCAAGAATTATCTCAAGAATGGGGACTGAATGTAAACATTCAAACTCCTTGGGATATTGCTCTCAACGGTATCGGTGATCAAGAACTTGTCTACATGAGACAAATAATAAGAAGGGGCTATGACCTGGGTAAAAAATCTAATTTAAGATTATCTACCATTCATGGTGCAAAGGGAGGAGAAAGTCAGAACGTTGTTTTGTTTACTGACATCTCCAAAAGAATAGTTGATGACATGGCTGTAAATAGAGACGATGAAAGAAGAGTCTTTTATGTGGGAATGACCAGAGCAAAAGAAAACTTATTCATTATTCCATCAACTTCACAATATGAATTTGAGGAGATACTAAGATGATATTTGAACAACAAATGGATTTGTTAAAGAAAGAAAATAAACCTGAATGGGTACGACCTAGTTTCCCTGATGAAACACAAATAAAACAAGTTGCTATTGATTTAGAAACCTATGATCCAGAGATTAAAAATCTTGGTGGCGGGTGGGCCACGGGCAAAGGATATGTGGTCGGTGTTGCTATTTCGATTGAAGGGTTTGATGGATACTTTCCTGTGCGTCATGCACGAGGGGGAAATTTTCCAGAAGAAGAAGTAAAGAATTGGCTTCGTAAATTATTTAAACATGATCCAATTGTGATTTGTCATAACGCCTCTTATGATATTGGTTGGCTTCGACGTTGGGGTGTAGAGTGTAATGTATCCAAAATTTATGACACATTAATTGCAGCTCCGTTAGTCGATGAAAATAGATTTAGTTATAGCCTGGATAGTTTAGCCAAAGATTATCTGAATGAAAGAAAACAAGGAAACATTTTAGTAGACTTTGGTAAAGAGCATGGATTCAAAGCGATTGAAAATATGCATATGGTTCCCGTAGAATATGTTGGTGTTTATGCAGAGCAAGATACTCGGTTGACGTTAAAACTTTGGGAGTTCTTACGGATAGAGATACAAAAGCAAGGATTGACGGATGTCTTTAATTTAGAAACAGATTTACTTCGACTCTTAATTGAAATGCGTTGGAAAGGTGTGCGTGTTGATTTAGACAAAGCAGAAAAGACCAAGAAGTATTTCAAAGCAGAAGAAGAAAAGATTTACACAAACATTAAAAAAGAAACAGGAATTAAAATTGATGACTCCGATATCTACACAGCAGCTTCCCTTCAAAAAGTATTTGATCAACTAGGAGAGAAGTACGAAAGAACTCAAATAAATAATCAAGCAAAGATTAGTAATGAAGCAATGAGGGAAAGTAAAAATCCTTTGATTCAATCTTTATCGGTAGCCAGAGAATATAATAAAGCTCACACCACCTTTATTGATTCCATTCTCAAACATCAAGTCGATGGTCGTATCCATGCAGAGATTAATCAACTCAAAGGAGAATATGGGGGCACGGTCAGTGGGCGATTGTCTATGAACAATCCTAACTTGCAACAAGTCCCTGCTAGAAACGAAGCCATTGGTCCTAAGATTAGATCTTTATTCTTACCCGAAGAGGGAGAGAAATGGGCATCTTTAGATTATTCTCAACAAGAGCCTAGACTCCTCGTTCATTATGCCAAAAAACACGGTTTAGAGGGCGCTGACACCCTAATTAAGTTCTTCCATGAGGGAAAGGACTTCCACCAGGTAACTGCTGATATGGCGGGAATTTCAAGGAAAGAAGCCAAAACAATTGGACTGGGTTTGATGTATGGTATGGGTATCGCTAAACTCGCAGCTTCCTTGGATATCAGCCCCGAACAAGCCAGAGCATTAAAAGATAAATACAATGACAATGTTCACTTCTTAAACAATATTATTATTAAAGCTACAAGATATACCGAACAAAACGGATATATCACCACCCTGCTCGGACGACGTTGTCGTTTTGAATTATATGAAAACAAAGACTTCAGTGATAAAAGAATGATGTCTAAAGAGAATGCCCTCAAGACTTGGGGCTGGAATGAAATAAAAAGAGCAGGTACCTATCGTGCATTGAATAGGTTAATACAAGGTTCAGCAGCAGATCAAACCAAAAAAGCCATGGTGAATCTGTGGAAGGATGTAGGGGTTATTCCTATGATTCAAATACATGACGAACTCAACGTCTCCGTAGCCAATGAGACCCAGGTAAAAGAGATTAAAGAGATAATGGAATCTGCTGTTGAACTACATGTTCCTGTCAAATGTGATGCGGAAATAGGAGATAATTGGGGGGAAATAAAATGAGTAGAATTGTATATCAAGATGGCAAACTCTATCTAAGCCTAACAAGAGAAGAAGTTAAAGAAGCACAAGACAATTTAGGCAGACCTATTGAATTGGATATGGGTCAGTTAAAAGTATTTCAAGAAGATATTCATAAAGCTGCAATGGCTCACTGGTCCAAAGTTGAAGTCTTTCACGCCATAAAGGAACATCAGAGTTCCAATAAAAGCACAACTAAAAAGAAAAAATAACACTATATTCTCCACGAAATAACAAGGAGATAATAATGTTTAACTTAACTAAAAGATCAATGAATCACTTTCTAAACTTCTTTAAAACAAAAGAAGATAAAGATGAGGATATTAAAGATTTCTGCCAAGCAGAATATAAAAACGATTGGTATGCAGCCTACATGACATTTAAGCAAGAAGGCCGCTTCCCGAATTTTATTAGAAGAACGCTCTAAGCGTTTGCAACGATTTCAGCTAAGGCTTCGCATCTCACAGGAGTTTGCGAATGCCACCTGGAGTCCTTCATTTCCATAGACGCTTGTTTTCGATCACCATCTGATAATGCTTTCCACATCTTACGAAACTTTGAAACACCTGTTTTCCCCAATTGAAAAACCATTTCGACGATCACGTGCTCAATTTCTTGAGGTAATCTTTTATCACCTCTATACAGCTGCCCTATTAATTCTTCAGCTCCTGCACAAGCTCTATTTAAATCTATTAAAAATAAGTCTTCTATCTCATCTGCTGATATTTTAACACCTGGTTTATAACGATCTCTTTCGTGTGGTTGTACCAAATGTCCTATGGCAATCGTGGCTTTGCCTAGCGAATCTAAATAAACTTCGTCCCTACAACCTTCATGGTCACGAATCCGAGCCTTCAGTTCATCAGTAATTTTTATTGTGTTCATTTTCCACCTATTCCCCAATGTATTTCATGAGGATCTTTTTCCTTTCTTTTTGTTGCTCTATATAAGTATGATCTTATTATATTTCTTAAATGCGTAATAAATATTCTCATCTTCTTCTGACAGAAGGTATACCATTGTACATATTTTGTAAACCGTTTTGCAAACTTTTTAATTGTTTGTCAATCATTCCTCCATCCGCAGCGAAAACTCCAGTGGGTTGTGTTATTGTTCCTTCAATAATACCTCTAATTTCTTCGTCTGTTAAAGTTGGGTTTTTTTCTTTTAAATCTTTAATCACTGGTGAGAACATATCTACTCCCATATCATAACCTATTCCCATATCTCTAATAGGTTGTAGTGTTTTAATATCTCTTTTACTAGCATCGGCTACTAAAGTAGGTTGATCTAATAGATTTAAATATTGATTTGCAATGTCTGGTTTGTTTTCAAATTGAATAACAGATCGAGTTAATTCATCTATTTCATTTGGTTCAACAGTTTCTCCTACTCTATCTTTAACAAAAGAAACATAGTTATTAAATGATTCTGAGTTATCTGCTTTAGGGGCATACTCACCAATAATGTCATCAACCTTGTTGCTTCTATTTACTTTAGCAGTTAAATCATTTCTTAATGCTGATATCCCCACTTCCGCATTAGGGAATACAGCGAAATTATTACCGTACGTTTGTCCTTCAATCGCTCCCTGTTGACCTGCAAACTGTAAGTTACCAGGATTATTATAAGCAGTGACCTTTGTTCCTCCAGATGAATCGCCCTCTAATATATCATCATATTCTAAACTCTTCATGCCATATTGAGTGTCAGCTAAACTTGGAGATTTATCTATTACCGATCCTCCAACGAATCTACTATAACTTTCTCCATACTCAGGTCCAGCTTGCATTCCTTGAGACATATCTAAAGGATCTATATAAAATTCTTCGTCTCTACCCCCCGGTGCGTTAGGATACGTTGATCCTGTGTCTACTTCAAAATCTCCTGTGTATGTTCCAGAAAGAATTTGTCTTGTAATTTCATTAACTGCAGATTTAATTTGAAGTTCATTAAATCCTTGGTTTTCTAATGCTTGTTTAAAGTCTCCAATAGTTGACTCTTGCCCTGGTATTTTTGTGTTATCAGGCAAAGGTTCCCCTGTTGATGGATCATCAACAGATAGAATACCTGAGTTTTGTAAATCTTGTTTAAACTGACCCGACTCCACATAACCAACATTTGTTGTATCTAGGGCTTCTAAATCTTCTTTTGTTGGAGCCCTCATATCCACTGTTGGATTCTCGTATCTAAATCTATCTTCTTCTCTCTGTGCAATTAATGCATCTAACTCCAAACCTAGAGCATCTCTATCAGCTTCTAATGCTAGTTCTCTAGAATTATTAACTGTTTTTACTTGAGATATGTTAGAGGCGTAAGGATACTTACCAGGGTTTTCAAATATTTCTTGTTGTACAGAATTTAATTTATCATAGCCTTTGTTAGCTTTATCAAGAGCATAATTAGCAACATCTTTAAGAGCCCCAAGAATTCCTAAACTACCACTCATGGCTCTTTCTCCAAGAGCACCTAAAACTTTTCCACCAGCATAAGTAACATCACTCATGATCTCACCAAAGGTAGGACCATACTTATTAGCTAATTGCATTTGTTTTTGAGCTAAATCCATACTTGCCGGAGTTCTTCTTTGAGTTAAACCTTTTACAATACTACCACTTGTAGTGTAGACAGGTTTTGTTTCTTCTCTTTTAAACTTTGCTAATTCTTGTGCTTGTTTTAATCTTCTATCTAAACGATCATCAGAAACATCTTTTCGACCATCAAAATATTCTCTACGAGTTATTTCTCTATCTAACTCTCTACCAATATCTGCACGAGATTTCCCTGAAGAAGTACCTGAAGAAGTACCTGGAGGACCACCAGATGTAGATGTTTTTTTGCTAGTAAATCCTGGAGGTGCCATTATGTATTCCTTTGTCTAAATAGTTCCTGAAGTAGTGGGTCATTTCCAATGAGTGTATCAGCTGCTAACTGAGAATCAAGAGTTTGTCTACCTGATACTACAGTTCCTGCGCCTCCCGAACTGGTCACTGGGCCGGTAGTCGTGGGCGGTGATGGGGGAACAATCTCTTTAATATTAAAGCCCTCTGGTACAATAAAGGTAGAATCAAAGTCACCAGAATTAACGTCAATACCTATGTTATTTTTTCTAATCTTCATGATTTCCTTGAATGCAAGATTGAAAGGATTCTCAATATCTCTACCAAGTTCCTCTCTTAACTCTCGGTAGTTTCTGTTGAAAGCTTCTCTGATTCCTGGACCAGGAACATAAGGTAAGTATCGACCGTTCATGACTGATATTTTTTCTCTTTTAGTTAAACGATTTAGTTCTTTTGATAATTTTCCTTTGTTGGCTCCTAACTGTAAAGCATCTTGATATGCGTTATGCATCTGCTTAAAGTTTTGAAATCTAACTCTTTCCGATTTGATATATTGTTCAACAATCTCTGCTGGAGAAACAAGACCACCTTTTAAGATATCGCCAACAAACGATGCTCTTGCACTATCGTTCTTCTTGTTAAAGTCGGTAACGATAAATGGCATTGCTTCTACAGGATCAGCTTCAATTGCTCTGAATCCAAAGATACCGCCTGCTTCATCTAGTAGATTATAAGTGTTACCATATTTATCGGGAATCTTTTCATTACCTAAAGCACCTGCTTGAAATAATCTGTTTATCTGATTAACAGATCCAGGCATAAAGGTTTCTAAAACATGCATACCACCTTTATAAACTTTTTCTCCTGTTGAATCTCCAGGTCTAAATACTTGTCGACCGTCTCTTGATCTACCGTTCCTGGCTACAATATCAGCAAACGCTTCAAAGAAAATAGATTCAGAGATAAAAGGTTTGGATAATTCATAGAAGCTAGTAGCACCTGCATCAAGTAAATATTTATTTAAACTCTCTCCTGTTTGCTGTCCTTTTGATGCTTCGTTAAGAATAGTATTAACAGGACGAACTAAAGTGTCGTAAGGAAAGATATAACTTAGATCAACATATTTTATTTTACCTGTCTTTTCATCTCTACTAACTGGCATTAACAAACCGTTCTCTGACCACGAAGGAACAAAAGTTCTTAGTGCTCGCATATCATCATCAGTCATATCAGCTAAGGATTTACCAAACTCAACTAAGCCTGCGGGAACAACAGCAGCTGTGGTAGCCACACCCGCTAATCTTCTCATTCCTGTTTGTTTAAATCCTTCAACTTGTAGTTCTCTTAAACCTCTTTGAATGGTATTATATCCTGTTCTAATAATCTCAGCAGGGAAAGCAACAAAGGTACCGAGAGGTAATCTTCTTAAGCCTTTTATAAATTCTCCCACATATTCGTAGTTAGGTATGTTGTGTTTTGTAATTTGTGCTGCCATATTCTCATAGAAAGTTTCTAATAATTTATCGCCCTCCATTTTTATACCACTTCCCATAGTTAAAAATTTTCCATCGGGGCTGATATCAACAACACGATCAAAGATAGGATCATTTCTAGTAACTTTTCTCCCAAGTAGTTTGCTATACTGCATCATGTTTTTAGGATCAAAAATATTATCAGCAGTGATACCTAGTTTAGAAAAGTTATTTTTAATAGCATCCAATTCAACTTCAAAGTTATAATTCTTCCATAGGTTATCTTCAGCAAGATAAGCTCGTCTTGCTTTATCGGCTAGTTTAGCAGTTCTATTTAAAAACTTATCCATAAATCCATTAAAATTTCCTGTGTAGATATCGGTTCCCACTTCTTTTGATAGTGCATCAATATCACCAGCGATAGGGTTAGTGCCATTAATACCTAACCTTTGATTTCTTAACTGACGAGCACGAGAAGCTGGATCTGTTCCAGTGATATCTTTCAGTGCTCTTTTAAAATATCGAGCTGTCTGTGCAGGATTTTGAAATAAAATATTACCATTCATAGTTGTAAATAAAGTAGCGGATAATACGTTTCGAACGTGAGTGAATGGTGAGTAAATAGTTTTAGCTTGTTGAGATATACTTTTAGGAATCAAAACCATCCATTTATATAGACTGTTTAATGTATTATTTTTAATCATTTCATCTACATTAGTAATTGCTTCTGCAACAGGCTTAAATGTAAATTTTCCATCTAAAGCACTAGGAACCAAATCAGCATTACTTGTTGTTATTTTTACAAAAGCATCATCTCCAAGGTAGACATCTTTATATTCTGGTAAATTTTTAACTGCTTCTCTAGCTTCCGTTGTTGAGTCAAAAAACATTGTGCTTTTAACTACTCTATCAGAACCAGGGATAACACTTGGTTTTAGAGAATTTTCATAAAGTTTGTTATAAGTTTGTAACTGAGACATAATCTGAGATTGTTTGGAATTAGTATTGGCTATATTATAAAAAGGGTCTTCTATTTCCCCTAATAATTCTCTTATTACCGGATTCTTTAAAGTTCTTTCTTTAAAAATACTTTCATCTAAATCAAGTTTTGGACCATCGGGATCTTCTTTTATATATTTTTTAAATGCAGCGATAGGCCCTCCAGGAGTTTCGAATAAAGATTTACCTCTAGACTTAATAATTTCTTCAACTGCTTGAGTCGCTTTCTCTGAAGCAGTTCCATTATAATAATCATTACCTAATCTATCTATTTCTTTTTCAATAGCTTCTTGCATTCCTATTTTTCTTTCTCTTTCATAGAGAGGATCTCTCCTGCCCATAGGAAGTTTTTGATTTACAGCCGCTCTTCTTTTTACATTTTCTGTAGCTGCTCTTCTTGTTTGTTCACTATTTTTCCACGCTTGAGCTATCGCTGTCCTAAATACTCTTTGAGCTTTTTGTTGTATTTCTTGTGTTGGTCTAAATTCATTATCAGAAAATAGTTTCTTAAAAATATTCTTTTCTTTTTTAAATATTTTATATTCTCTATTTATGTATTTACCTAGTTGACTATTAAAAGTTTCACTTAATTCTTCAGTATTTTTTAAAATTTCCCTAGCAGCTTTTTCATCCGCTGTGCTTATATTTGTTTTTAAAAAATCTTTAGTTTGTTTTATTAAAGGCTGTAAAAATTGTTTATCTAGAGTAAGAGAATTTATATCTAAGTTTCCTCTTGCAATTAACAAGTTATTTTCAAGTTCTAAAATATCATCATCTGTAGCTTTTAAAGTATTCTTCATAAAATCATGAAGAGCTTCTCTTTTTTTATAGGCAGGGTTAGCTACTCTAAATTCTTTTCCTTTAGAGTTTACTTTTACAATTTCTTTTGGTAGTGCATAAAGAGATTCTGGAATTGTTTCTGCGCTAATATTTCCTTTACTATCAAAAACAAAATCATCTTTTTTAAACTTACCAAAATCAGTGAGCCTATCATTTAATAATTTTTGAAATTTTGCAAAGACTTGTTCCTTTTGAGAACCTGCTGTCTTTAAAATTTGTTTAGATATTTTCTCAGCAGTATCAGATAATCCCTCAGCTAGAAACTGAGACTGTAAAGCATAAGTTGTAGCTGCTTGATCTCCATCTTTTAAAATATTAAAAGCTACTTTTCCAAGAGCACTATTAGGAGTAAGCATATTTAAACCTTTACCAATTACATTTTGTAAAGGACTTCTATCAAATTGTCTTGCGAGAGGAGTTGCTTTCACTGCTTTACTGACACCAGCTATAGTTGCTCCTAACCCTGCTCCAATAGCACCACTCTCTACAGCGAATTTAAAACGATTAGTAAATTTTCTAAATGCTTCTTCTCTGCCCTCTAGTCCTTCTCTTTGATCTGTTTCTGTTGGACCACCAATAGCATCACCAATAGTTCCGAAATCATCAGTATAGGCTATTCCCTCACCAACAGTGGAACCAAATAATCCCCCACCACCAATTTTTAATTTGGTAGCTAAATCACTTTTTAAAGTATTTTGATCAATGTCTGTTCTAGTTCTTAATTTTTTACCTGTTGCTTTGTCTAAATACTTACCTGTTTTCTTTGCACCAATGGCTCTTCTTGCTAATCCCGCTCCTAATTTATAACCTGCTACACCAGGTACCCCTAATTGAATTAAACCTTCGGCAATTTTTCCTGTTAGTGTTTGCTCTGCTATTTCTTCAAAAGGATTTAACTTATCAAAAAACTCTTCAACACCAGCGGCTGTATTTGTATCCGCTCCTAAATCAATTAATTCAGCAGCGAGAGAAGCAAATCCCTCAGGTATTTTTAAAACACCAGAAGCAACACCAGAAGCAAGTCCTACAAAAAAATTAGGTTTTTTATCTTCGTCTTTTTTTTCTTCTAAATGATTAAGTATTTTTTCTTTTGCTTCGGCATTAGATAGCCCTTCTTTAAGGTCAAACTTTTGCCCTTGATATTCATAAATTGGCATAAGACCTCCTAATCTATTTTAATTACGTCTGTTTCTGTAGTAGTGGTTGTTGTGGTTTCTTTTTCTGTTTCTGGAACACTAAAGTCTAAGTTGGTAAGTTGCTTTGCTTTTCTTCTTGCCTCTTCCACATCATCTCCTTCAGCGACAAATGCATCAAAATATAATTTTTCTGTTTCAGCTTTTAACTCAACAATTGTTTTACCTGATTTAGCAGTTGATATTTCCATAGCTTCTTTATAAGCATCTGCTCTACTCATACTTGGATTATTGCTCATAATATCATTTATCAATTGACCAAAAGTTCCTGGCTTCTGAGTTCTACCTAGTTCTTCTTCAGCACCTTTAATAGCTATCATGTCAATTGCTCTTTCGTCTTTCATTGCTTCTCTACCTAGAGCTGCGAAAGCTTGTAATGGATCTTTAGCTGAATTAGCAATCTTCTCAGCAAAGTTTCCGCCTCTAGCAGAAGCTAGATTTAAACCAAATTGTGCTAGCTGTAATAGACCTTGTTGTTTTAATCCTTCCCTAGGATCACCTAAAATCTTTTTATATAAATCAGAACGCTCTCTCACTAAAGATTCTAAATCAGAAAGTCTTTCTTTTTCTGGTGCTCCAAGAGTATCGGTAACACTTGTTGTCTTTTCTTCAATGATTTCATCTTGCCCTGGACCTTTGCCTTTTAAGATAGCTTCTTTTAATTCCGTAGTTGTTTCTGCTGTTCGGATATCCTCGGGTACAGGAGTAGCAATATCCTTCACTGCTTCTTGTCCTGTTTCAATTAATTCCTTTTTTAGTTCTGCTAGTTTTGCTTCTTCAGCAGATGTATCGGCATCGGGATTAGATGCTTTTTTATTTGCTATTAAAGTTTCTAGTCTTCTTATTTGACTCTCAATTGATGCGGTTGCAGAAGTTGTTCCCATTACATCTGACAACATAATCTTAGGTTGTGCTTCTTTTGCCTCTTTAATCTTTAGACCTGTTCCTCCAGGTTTAAATAAACCAGAAGGGTCCCCTCCAGTTTGCATTCTCACAATACCACCATTAGCAAAAGCTGGGATACCATAAGCACGTAATTGGTCCTTGGTCAGTGGGCGCTGGAACATGGGTCTATCTAATATAGCCATTATCCTAACAGGCTGATGCCTGCCCCCGTTCCACCTAATGCACCTAAGGTGCTTAAACCTGCGATACCTAAACCAGCTACTTGTTGTAAGAGCGACGGTGAAGGTTGTTGTGTGTATTGAACTTGTGATGTAGGAACGCCTCGTAGAATATCAGAAGCAAATCCTGCTCTTCTAAAGGGTTCTTGTTGTCTAGCAAGTTCTGTTTGTCTTTGAGCTTCTAAAATATTTTGTGCTTGCTGTTGTTGAACACCACCCACACTTAATAATCTATTAATATCAACTCCTTGAAGTTGTTGACCTAAAGAACCTAAACCCGATTGTGCTTGAGCCACACCTAAAGTTTGTGTTCCGAGTTGTCCTAATTGTTGTGCAGTTGCTCTTTGTGCTGCTTGAGCTTGTAAATAGTTTCGAGAAAGATCTTCAAAAATTCTTTGTGATTTAACCTGTGCTAAGTTTCTCGCTTCTTCCGCTTCACGAACACCGAATCGTGATCCACCAAATGCACCTGCAGCTACAGCTTCCGCTGCTGTTCGTTGACTTTGCATTTGTGCCTGCCTGTCTAATTCTCTTAAAGCTTCTTGTGTAACTTGTTGTTGATACGGATCCATGTAGGTTCCGACTTGAGTTGGATCGAGAGTTCTCACTCCAGCGCCAATAGCTCCGAGTCCTGCACCGATAGTTTGTTGTGCCTGTTGTAAGAAAGGACGATAAGCGCCTAAGCCTGCTTGAGCTTCTTGAATCGCTGTTAATTGTGCTTGCTCTAAAGGAGCAACTTCTTTTGCAGGGACTGCTTGTGGAATTCCTGCTAAACCTTTTAATCTTAATTGGTATTGTTCGTCGGTCTCTCCTTCTAATTGAGGAGGAGGTGTTTCCCCTGGTGCTAAAGGTACACCCATTACCGATGCTAATAATTGTTCTGCTCTCTCTTCAATGAAAGGAGCTTGTCTCGAATATTGAACTATTTCCTCTGCCATTATGCTACCTTGCTTTCAAATTTATCCATCATTTCATACATCATTTTGGCACCTTTGCGACGCTGTTCTAACTTATCATCTTTATTTGCACCATTCAATGCCCCAAGTCCTCTCACGGCTTGAGCCGTCATCACAAATTCACCATCACTTAACATTGCAGGGATGTCATCAGATTTCTCTGTCCCTGGTCCATCGATCTGTCCTACTTTACGAGGGAAGTTGCTAACCACATCATCAAGAGATCTTGACTCTGTATCAATAACATCTCCACCTTCAGCTAAACTTCTATATGTTGGAGCAGCTGAACCATACTGACTTGCGTAGGCTACATCTGGCATCCTTAAATCTAAAGGCATGATACTACCTGGTTCTGGTGGACCTTCTATAGGAGTTACTTCGTCTTCTTCTTCCATTGAACTTAATGCAGCTACTGCACCTAATCCTAATGCACCAGCAGTGAAAGGTTTATCTTTAATAAACTGACCTGCTTTTTGCAAAAATGTTTGCTCGGCAGCTTTTGCACCTGCTTGTGCTCCTGCACCGTATGCCGCTCCTTGTTGAGAAGCTAAAGCAGCACTTTGGCTTGGAGCAACCATAGCTTGCGCACTTGTACCAAGGGCACCTAACCCTTGACCACCAATTAAACCTGCACTAGCACCTAAACTTCCTAAACCAAAACCCATCAATGCTGATGTTGCAATGTTCGCAGGATTGTCTCCTCGAATAGCTGATCCTAGTCCTGCGCCAATGGATGCTCCCATCGGTCCACCAATAGCGAACCCGATTGCACCTGTGACTGCGGGTAGAATCTTTTTTAACATTTATCGTCCTTACTTTTTAGGTGTAACCGCACCCGTGAATAATTTAGGGGCGATGACGTTAACATCCCGGCGAATATCTTCGGAAGTAGTATCAGTAGTAGGATCATTAATATCATTATTAGCATGATCTTCTGAATCATATTCAATGCCAGTTCGTGTATTGGTAATCGTAGTTTCGACCTTACAGCTATAGACAGGGACTTGATTCCCTTCAATATCGTATTCATAGCGTAAGATGACCGGTTCATCTATAATTTTTGCCATGCTCTATTTTTATAGGTGAAAAGCTAGGAAATCAATAGGATTATTGTTGTATTAATCCTCTATTTACTTCTAAAATAGAAACAGTCCCACTCACTGTGGTATTACTTGTACTACTTAAAACAAGAGTATCACTTTCTTCTAAAATGATAGGACCTTTGGCTATATTACAAATAGTGGGTCCTGAGATATTAGCGTAGGCTATCTGAGTAGCAGTGTTAGAATTACTACTGTCAAAAACATAAGCTCGAACAATGGCACTTCCTCCTGTATTGGTAATTTGTATATTTTGAATGATCGCACGAGTTAAAGTATCCGTGGCATAGATAACTGTATTAGCAGTATCAGCAGGATTAAAGAATGCGTTTTTATAAATATTAGCCATTTGTTGTATCGTACCATTTTATTGAACCAATAACGCCATCATTATTGGATGCACCTTTAGCACATAAAGTTAGTGTGTCGGATGCACCTGCTATTGTTTGTCCAAGTTGATATTCAAAATTAAAACCATCTCCAAAGTTTTCAATAGAAA
>Ga0208767_1002379_pt1 | contig 14264 bp, 19 predicted proteins | sample VirMetDEL_Mar_21_FD_184514 | JGI IMG/M metagenome (GOLD analysis project Ga0208767, IMG submission 184514) | Aqueous microbial communities from the Delaware River and Bay under freshwater to marine salinity gradient to study organic matter... | ecosystem: Environmental > Aquatic > Marine >... | reverse complement strand
TAAGCATTCAAGTCTTGAGCAAATTCAGGAGTCCATACTGCCTTCAACTTACGAGTCTTAGCAACGATTGCTTCAGACTTCATCTTAACATTAATCTCAGGGATTGAGATAGTTGGGCTGTTGTCTGCGTTTAAGTTGCCATTACCATCTTCAAAGTCACCTCTGTTGTTGTCAGCTGGTTGTTGTACGTAAGTTACTTTGGCAGCAGTTGGGTCAGTGGCAGCTGTACCTGATACAAAGAGATCAATAGCATTAGCTCCAGATTGTCTGTTAAACTGTGGTAAGTTAGTCTGGTTTGAAGCTGAAACTACCCAGCCTCTAAGGCCTTCTAGGTCGGGGGATGCAAAAGATCCAGTACCGAAAGTTAACTTATGGATTTTTCCGGCAGCTACAGAGGCAGACAAATCTGAATCGTATCCTACCTCAGCCCATGATGCGGGAGTAACTGTGAAACTAGCAGCAGCTACTGCTGAAGCTGAGGTAAGGGCACCAGATTCAGTTACGTTATTGGAGTAGGTCCATCTACCAGCACCATACAAACCGTCTGTAGGAGCAGTAGTAGTGTCAGTAATACCGTACATAGATCCGTTTCCGAACACGTCACCACCTTGGTTAAACTTAGATCCAGACTTGTCAGTACCATACTGGAAGTCGAGGAAGAATACAAGACCTGAAGGTAGGTTCATTGGCTGAACGCTTACGAAGTCTTTAGCTGCGATTTGGCCGAATACCTTTCTTACGAGAGGAAGAGCAATACCTGCCCACTGTTCACCAGTTCCAGCAGTAAAAGTAGCACCAGCTGCACCAGCACCACCACCTGTTTGGGAAGATTCAACAACAAGTTGCTTGGCTTGGTTTTCGAGGATGAGAGCCATGTTGTTTCTCTCAGTCTCACCACCTAAACCTTCAAGCAAACCTGTCTTTTCCCATTTTTTAGCTAATCTAGCGGCGTCGCCTTGGACGACTCTCCACTGATTAGAACTTTCTAAAAGAGAGTTTAAATTTGACATTTTTGTTTTTTTGTTTAAATAATAATAAAATTAAATTATACCTGCTAATTTCTTAAAGCGTGATACCATAGCATCTTCTTGTACAACACTTTCGTTAATAACACGCTTTGGAGCAACACCAGCAGGCTTGGAAGCCATGCCTAATGATTCTTTAATTTGTGATTTGCCTGACTTGGCAACCAAACCTTCGTTTAAAGTACTATAGACTAATTTAACTTCCTTAACATTTGTGGCTTTATCGAAAGCCGATAGAACCTTTACCTTTTGACCTTCGGTCAAGTTTTTGTTTCTGAAGATTTTGTTGGTGTAGAGAAGTTTAGAGTTTAGGAGGTTAACCTCGTTAAGCTCGTCCTTCAACGTGATAATGGTTTTGAGTGCTTCAGCTAATTCGAAGTTTTCTTCAAATGCTACGCTTGAATGTTTTCCACCTGTGGCTTTATCAAATTCCATTTCAATGCCTCTATTAATAAGGCTAGCAATTTCATCGCCTTTCATACCATCTAATCCCATATCTTTTGATACAATAGAGGTAAATTTAGGGTTGCGAGCTGCTCCATCAAGGTTGGCTTTAAGGTCATCATATAGTCCCTTTTTCTTAACTACTTTTATAAATTTAGCAGCATCTAAGTTACCTAGTTTTATTATACCTTTACCTACCTTGGAAGCGATGTCTCTGATGCCTTCTTCAAGATCATCATCACCCATATCATCCATATCTATTTCTTCACCACCTTCTTCTTCTTCTTCCTCATCAGCCATGACTACTTTTTCTTCGCTTTCTTCAGTTTCTAATTCACCGTTAGCGATCATGTCTTCAATGACATCTTCAATCATAGCTTTGAGCTCGTCGTCATCCATCCCGTCAAGATCGACTTCTTCCTCTTCCTTCATTAACTCGTCGTCAACTTCTTTGAGTTCGTCGTCTCCCTCTTCAAGATCTAATTCAGCTAGGATTTCTTCAAGATCGAATTCCTCTTCAAGTTCTTCAACTTCTTCAAGTTCTTCAACTTCTTTAAGTTCTTCTTTAGCTTCGTTAGTTTCTTCCGTATCGTAACCTTCTTTCACTTTCTCTTCTTCTTCCATAGCTCTTTTCTCTCTGATTACCTTGTCTGCTTCTGAAAGACCGTCATCGTCTTCTTCATTCAAGATTTGAGAGGCAAGCATAGATTTGATTTGAGGTGTGAAAGCTTCTTCAAGGGCTGCTTTAGCGTTTGCTATAGCAGTTTCCTTTACGGCCTTCGCATCAGCGATGGCTTCTTTCAGCAAATCTCTGTTTGACATTTTTCCTAAAATTTTTTGTTGGGAAAGTACGCTTATTCTGTAAAAGCGTAATAGTGATTAATATAAAAGAATGCTATATAGGATAGCATATTATAATCATACATATGTGGGAAAGATTCCCTATTACATAACGGGGCAACAGCCGTTGTTACAGAGTATTTCTGTAATTATTTCATTGATTCTAGCGTAGTTAGCTACATCAAAGTTTTTGGATTCATTGACGGGTTTTACGTAGGCTCCTGGTGTGGAGGGTGTAGAGACAAAGTCCCAACATAGCAATTCAAAGTCGTCTTGGACCTCTAATGTTTCACCCATTTGTTTGAGTGAACCCATTCCACGAGAGGATACTCCTACGGTTATCCCGTTTTTAAATAATTCTAAAAGGATATTACCTGATGGGGTGGGAAGTATTTCGATTTTACCGACTACATCATCCCCATCCCACCAGATATCCTTAATATTGTGTGATACGTTCTTTAAGTTAATTACTTGAGAGTCTGGGTGGTCGAGTTCACCCAGTGCTCTGTTTTCTGCTATGGGGCCTTCCTTATATTTGTCAACTTCTCTCTCTAGTATTTCTCTAGGGTATTCTCTTCCATTACCGTTTTGTTTTTCGGCGGTTTGGAGTCTTCCCTCAACAATCAAATTACCATTTGGACCCTTAATGGCCTCAGTAAGTTGAAGGGGGTTGAGTTGGAAAAGTTGAGTATCTATAAGGACTTGTCTCATTCTGCTTCGTAATTATCCTCGTCAATTACTTCACCAATCTCAATTCCTTCGGCTTGGTTAGAAGCTTTATCGTATCTTTTCTCAAGTTGTACCTTTGCTCTTTCTAAGACTTTGATATTTTTTTTAATTTCGCTCATACGCTTTTTGTCCACGAAATCTTTAACATCATCTCTTTCAAAGATATTCATGGTTTCATAGCACTTCTTGATTTTACCTTCAATGAAGTTAATTTTAGCTTCAAGAGCTGCTACTTCACCAATTTTGTCTGCTTCTTTAAGGTCTTCGTTTACACCTTCTTTGAGTAGGTCTACTAATTTCATATTTTTGTTTTCTTTTAAATTACCATATCCAGATGACTTATATTTACCAGTTGCCTCTTTTGGTTCTCCTAAACCAGGAGCTTCAACAGTGTAGCCAACGTCTTTAAGGCCAAAAGCTGCTTTCTCCAAGTAGTGGAGTTGGTTTTTGGCTAAGTTCTTTTTAACTTTGTCTGTTGCTTTTTCTAGTGTAAGTTCTGGGTCTTGTTCTAGTTCGAATCTAATGCCCCTCATTACTTGGTCGAAGATTTGGTTGTCGAGGTTTTTCTCGTCTTTATAATCGTAAGCAGCAGTTTCTTTCTCCTCTACTTCTTTGGTGGCCTTCTTTTCTTCAGCTTTAGCTTCCTCAGTCAAGAATGAGTTAAACTTAGTAAAGAAATTGTCTTGAGGAGTACTCATACCCAAGAATTTAGTACCTTCACTGATTAAGTTTTTATGCTTAAGGAAAGTTACGGTTTGGTCAAAGGTAGCCGAATTAGGGACTACATTAGGAAACAAACGCTTTGCTTCCTTTACAAACACATCTTTGTGTCCTTTACCTTCTTGGAGTAAGTTATATTGAGTCTGAAGTGTCTTCATGGTAATAAATATCAATCGTCATAAGTAGATCCCCAAAGGTCTCTGTAGTCGTACATTTTGGAGTTTTTGGTTTGTTTTTTTCTGTTTACAGGTTTGTAACCAAACTTAGAGTACATAGTATCCTTAGCTTTTAAAGGTTTTTTAGCTATAAAGTACTTACCTACATAACCACCGGCACCAGCAGATGTTGAAATCTCTTCAAGGTGAGTCTTAATGAATTCTCTTAAGTTCCTCTGTGAGCTCATAGTATTGGAGTAAGTTTACTAGGTCGTCATTTTTGATTCTAGATGCTTTATCTATTTCAGTAAGCAATGACGATACTTCTTGTAGTTTAATTTTAACAACCTTATCAGAACATTTTTGGATATAGCTATCCATCATTAAGTGGAGTTCTTTAACTTTTTGGTTATAATACTCTTTAAGTTTAGGGGCGTTATCAATTGAGTTGATAAACTCCCTTAAAATTTCTTTTTGGGATGGGTTTAAATTTGAATACTTACCATTGAATTTTTCCAACATTACCTTGTAGGTAAGTACTCTCAAGTCCTTATCGTACTTAGAAAACTCTTCAAGCAAATTCTCCTTTACTTTTTTCTTGCTTATTGGGGATTGTGTAAGCGATTCTAGTATGGTAAATTTGTTGTTGATGATTTGGTCTGTTTCTGATATTTTGTCTGAGTTGTATATCTCGAGCAAGTTATAGAAAGCAGCATATTCTTTGTAGTGAGGGATCTTGTGGTTAAAGAACTGCTCTAAGTTGTAGTGGTTCTTAATTTCCTTGATTAAATTATACTTTTCTCTTCTTAGGGCAGATCTATTGAGTTTTTTAGACGCTTCCAATACTGTGTTTAATACAGTATCTGCTTTACCTTCAGTTAGGTTTTTTTGCTTAAACAACGTTTCGTAAAGCTTATATTCTTTACCTAATTCGGTTTTAGCGAAGGTTCTTTTTAAGATGCCTAATGAGGGAGATGACCCTCCATTTAGAGTGTCAGCTGTAATTTGTCTCACTAGTAACTCAAATAATATACCAGTATTCTTATACTTAGAGTGTTTTATCCCCATTAATCAAGGTTTCTTATAAATATGGAAAATTTCTTATTCTTTAATATTTCTTTCGTCAAGTAGTGATTCTTTTTGCTTGTCTTGCTCAAAAATCAATTTTTTCTTGGCTATTGGTATATTCTTTAATGCTTCTCTGTTTTGATAATATACAGCTTTTGCCTCTAATGCTAATGGGGATCCACCTTTAAATGAAGGTCTTATAGAATTTGAGTCATTATTGTCGGTGTCTTTCATTCTGTTTACACCCAATCTGTCTTTTCCAAACGGATTGTTTTGGGTGCCAATAGTGGATACTTTTTCTTTGGGCCTACCCAAATCAGATTCTTCGTCATACCCAGCAGGCACCCCACCTGGGTTTTCGTTGTATCTACCTTTACCATATAGCGTTGCCAGGTCGTGTGGTGTGCCATATGACTCGCCAGATTCCAATGGGTCGTTACCTTCGTTTTCAATTTGGGTAAGGCGGAACTTGCGTTTCATATCTTCCCTGATGAGGTCTCTATATTCAGCATACTCGTCCTCGCTGAGGTGGAATAAGTGGTCATACACCCAATCTGAAGGCATGAGTTTGTTTTCGAGGACTGAATTAGCTAATTCGACTTTTTCTTTCATTAATGCTACTCTTTCCTGGTCGTAAATGATGGAAGGGGTAGTCATATCTAATTCAAAATTGGTTAATGCTTCGCCATCATATCCTTGAGTGTACAAGTGGACAATACCAATTTTATATAATTCCGAAATGAGGATTCGTTGGATTCGATCAATTGTACGAGCAAATCTGATGTCTTGGGCTGCTAATGTAGCTTTACCTTCAGTGGTTTCGTCATAACCCATAAATGCTCTAGGTATTTTAAGGGCGGCAAATAACTTGTCTCTCAAGTATTCTACGTCTTTAATACCATCATATGTTAAACCAGGTGTAGTATCGATTTTAGTAGTTTGGTCGTTACCTCTCATTGGGATATAAAAATCCTCCAACATGTTTTGCATGTTGTATTTGAGGTTATAATCGCCTGTCTTTTGGTCTACATACGGAGTACGCTTCATCTTTGAGACAGTTTTCTGCATGAATGCATCTACCTCAGCAGGTGGTATTTGACCAATGTTAATATAGAAAATACGCTTTTCAGGTGCGCGTACAATTCTATGAATCAACATAGCGTCCTCTAACAATGTGTATTGTTTAAATAATTTACGGGCAGGCTCTACATAGCTTCTACCATATGGAAGATAGCTTACATCTGAGATGAGTCTGAAGTGGGCTATTTCGTAGTTGTCGAATATAACAGTATGGGCTCCACTACTAGAGGAACCATTAGGGCCTACTAGACCACCAAAATATCCACCAAAAGTACCACCACCGCTTAATCCGTCTGGGTCAAATTTAAATTGTACTTTGTCTTTATTGTTTTCGTCAAAACCTTCTTCTCTAATTACGTTGTAGGCAGTGTATGGAATAACATTGTATACACCATAGTTTTCAGCTACCTCTAGCTTAAGGAAGAAGTCACCATATTTACACATTTGGCGAGTCCACATCCACAAATTGAACTCGATATTTAAAATATCATAGTATAAGTTGTATAATATTTTTTGGATATTTTCGTCAGGGCTCTTGATGCTAAGTACTTCACCCATTTCATTTTTAAGGGTGCATTCGTCAGCTACAATGTCAAGAGCAGAGGCTATGATAGCATCTGTATCCATAGCCTCGTAATCGGAATACAATTGAACCCTTAATGTTTGGTAGTTTAAGCCGGGGTTATATATAGGGGAAGCATTAGTAGTATGGAGGCGAGTATACCTGTCATACAATGAGTTGGTGTTAACCTGACCCGCTACCTGGTTTTGGTTAAAGTCGAGTACTTTAAGTTGGTTACCCCCTACATTTTTAATAATAACGTCAGTTGAGAATAATCTTTTTAGTCGTGTAAATACGCTTGTATCAGCCATAGCTTAAATATATGTAATAAATATCAAAGAAGCCAGCTAAAATCCTCAGTTCCTCCTCTACTATTATCCATGTGATATGGGTTGTCTTGGCCCGTAGAAAAATAAGCTCCTTGATAACTTGTTGTTGTTTTATTGAATGAACCTAAGGCTGCTTTAGTTAAGTCTAGGCCTTGTTGTCTAAATTTAAGTGCGGTATCTCGCACATATAACCCAATACCAAAACTCATAACTAGGTCGTCGTTATAACCTGATTGTGCTTCTGCTCTACCATTTTTCCAAACAAATGTCCTCATTTCCTGGAGCAAGCGCTTTGAGCGTAGTGTAACGCCCTGGTCTGAGATGTATTCCTGGAATTTGCCTACTACCATAGGTCTAGTTCTAGAAGACATAGTAAATCCTGGTGTTAGGCTTTGGTCGTTTTCGTAGCTTTTTAGGTAGGTTTCGGCAGTAACGTTTTGGGCTTTAGGTGAGTAATATAGGTTTGGGTAGTTTCTTTCTAATACTGATTGTAAAGTAGACCAACCTATATTAGCGTTTTCTATTACTAGCAATGCTTGATTGTATTCAGTGGCTATACCTACTAGCATATAGCCAAATTCTTTAGTGCCAATTTGTCCTTTATATTCAGCTACTTGTACATTTTCTTCTATATCAAATATATGAAATGCCGAATAGTCTTTACCATCACCTCGTGCTACGTCGGCTGATATCATATAGGTTCTGGTGTAATCGGCTGGTTCCCAAATCCATAGGTTTTTGTCTATTCCACGTCTTTCAAGTGGTTCTTTAATAGTAGAGTTTTCTATAAACTCCATATATTCAGGATAGAATACTACATCACCAGAGGTGTTAAAGTCGCAATCACACTCTTGGGCTGCTAATCTTGGGTCCCCCAATAATTCGTCTTGTCGTTTCCTCCAAGTTTCGTCTCGTTCAGGGTGAACATACCAAGGTAACCTAATGGGGAGAAAATCATTTTCATTTTGTTCTGCTCTAACCCACGTTTGATGAAACCAATTACCAGTACCATATGGGGTGGATAACGCTATACAACCACCACCAGTGGCCAGTGTTTGCTGTGATGAAGCCCATATTTCACCAATTTGTTCAATAAATGCAGCCTCATCCAGGATTAGGAGAGAAACGGCTTCGGATCTACCTGCATCACTCGAAGCGGCTACTGCTTTAATTTGTGATCCATTTTCTAGTCGTAGCGATAATCTGTTATTTTCTACGGCATCTACTTTAAGCCACGACGGCAGGTTTTCATACATAAAACGTACTTTAATAACCATATTCTTCGCGGTTTCTTGCTTGGTAGCAATACACAGTACGTTCTTGTCTTTATGGAATAACATTAACCATAGAGAATATCCCGCCGTTAGGGTAGATATTCCTAACTGGCGGGATTTATTGATTATACAATAATCGTTATCTCTAAATAGTTTAAGTACTTTTTCTTGGAAAGGATATAAATGGAAGTTAATCCTACCCCTTTGGGGGTGTTGGATCATACAGTATTTTTTCATAAAGTGTACTGGGTCTTGGGCACACTTTATGTATTCCTGCCTTATTATATCCTTTAAATCACTCACCTGCTATTCTGAATATTAGTGCTGTTCCTAGAATCCCCATACCTGTTCCAAACCAGGGAGTACGATACCATTTATCTAGCTCGTCTACTCTTTCCTGGTATAGGTCGAGTTTGAGATTGAGTGATTCAATTTCGTCGTCCTTACGAAGGAGAAGCAAGCTATCAGTAGTTACTAACCCCTCATAAACCTTAATCATTTCGGCTTTGATTGAGTCTTGGTACCTCAAATCGTCCAGTGCCACAAAAAATGCTTCAAGCTCGTGTGTTGGGATGTGGGTAGTATCTTGACCTTTAACAAATGTTGCAACACATAGGGAAATTAATAAAACTAAATATTTCATTTGGTATTTCGGTATTTGGCTTCAAAATCATCTAAAGTAGTAGTTGAGTTCTCCTCGTACTGATCTCTTAGATTGTCTAAAGCTTGTTGTAGTTCTTCTTTTTCTTGTTTAAGGGTATCTTGTGCTTGTTGGATTTGGTTAATTTGGTTATCAACAAAATCAACAGCTCTTTTGAATTCCCTTTTATTTTTATATTTGACTATATAAAGTGTACCTAGTATGGCCAATATGGCTATCGCGGCATATACAACATATTCCATGGTTATAAATATTAAATATCAACTACTTTAAGTATTTTCTCAATACGCTCCTCAGTTGTACCAGAAATAACATGAAATGCAGGACGATGCCTCAATAACAACTTATAAATAGTTTCATCAATTTCCTTTCTATATTCTAAATCAGTTTCCCTTATTCCATTATCTTCCATAGGAATATCAGTTGGTGGGATATAAAATATATGATTGTAGCTTCTAAGGAAACGCTTAGCATAATTTTCGAATTCATCAGCATCAATATAACTTACATGTTTAGAACATTTAGTAAATGCTATAACATCAATAATAGTTCTATCAGTAATGATATTTGGTTGCATCAATTCAGTTACACGTTCAGCCAAAAATATAGTTTGACCTTCAATTGTAGTTTGATGATTCAATGGAATACCCAATGAATTCAAATACTTACTACGTTCAGTAGCATAGTGATAATTTTTGAATTGAGGTAATTTAACCAATTCCTTTGTAAGTGTAGTTTTACCTACACTCATTGTTCCACAAAAACCTATTTTCATTTTAATTAATCTGAGAGGGTAACGTATAAGATAAAGTCTTCAATTATTTCTTGTTTGATAACAGGAGCATCTTTATATTGTTCTTTTAATGAATATAATGAAGAAGTATTAGATTCCAAAATTAATTTTTTGCAATCTGTTAAGACTGACTCACATATTGAAGTATATTCTGGGGTGTAGATTGTTTCGCACCCCCAATCTTCAATGTCTTGAAGATAGTTTTCAATGAGTTTTGGTAAATCCATCTTTAACAATAAATATCAACTTCTTTCTTTGTATGCAGGATTTTTATACCATGGGAGCCCCTGTCGGTCTCTGCGGAGTTCATTCCATGCTTCTTCTGAGTATCGGATGCCGTGGATATAGTATTCTCTTAGGCGTTTGTTTCCTTGAGGGATAAGAGCAGGACCATCCCAATTGTGGAGTTTACCTTCCCAAGCAAAGGCGATTGTTCCATCCTCAGGTTTAATGAGGCGGCGAGGCTTGTCAAATTTTACGTTTGTCATTATTTTTTATTTGTGTGTAAAACATATTCTGCTACATAAGTTCCTTGTGCCCCTGATACTGTAATACCTCGAGCACTCAACGCATCCCCTACAAAGTGTACATTGCTATAATCAGCAAGTGCTAAATTATTATAATCTACAAGTGGTTCAGGCGATAGGTATTTTACTTCGGGCATATAGATACCCCAATCGCTCCCAAGAGTTGGGAATACTCTTTTCATATCTCGAATAAAATCCATAATATATCCTGCAAATCCATCCATTGCATCAAAAAACTCAGTCAAATCATCTACTTGAGTTACTGTTACTGTTTCTCCTTCAGATGTAGTAGATGGTGTGCGAGTTGGGCTGTAGTATAGGCCGGTTCCGTTCTTTTGTAGGCGTTTAACCACATTGCGAGACCATTCAAATGGGTTATCAATGCCTTGGATTTCCATTAAAATGCCAAAATTAGTCATGTCGTTGCGATATGCTTCGTCTTTTTTAGCATGACCATTGTAACTGTGGTCGCCGTAAGTTTCTTCTAGGGCCACATAAGCCGCATTATTGTTAGTGCAAAATGAGCGAAGCGATACACCTTCATCTTCAAATTTACGATACAATTTAAAATCATAACTTACATCAATAAGTTTTTGGAAATGGTGTTGTGGTGCTTCAAATCGAACACCAATTTGTACTGGTTTTGGTTCTGTTGGTAAATCATATTTTTCGGCTAATTGTTTACCAAAGTTAATACCTGATTTACCTACACCAAATATTAGGCGATCATATGCAATAGTTTTAATACCTTTTGATTCTGGGTGGTTATGTGCATAAGATGCAAGTTGGTCGGTAAAATCAATTTGTTCTACTTTAGTATTCCACAAGAATTTTACTTCTTTATCTACCAAGTACCTATACCAATTTTTACCAATCTCGTGTAGATAATCTGTACCAACGTGCCATACTGGGAACAATCGCAAACCAAAATATGGTTTAATAAAGTCTGGTTCTGCTTCTGGGTTTGAGCATTGTACTTCTTCTGGTTTAGGGTGGAAACGTTTAAAGTTAGTAATTACTTCATCAAACAATTCCATTGCCTTTTCTTCACCACAATACTTAGACATATGACCTCCAATTGCAGTATGGTAAGTAAGTTTACCATCACTCCAACCACCGGCACCCAAGAAGCCAGTCATTACTTCTTCAGGTTTGCGCTTGTATGGATCGTTACCCATGTCAATAATGGTAATTAATTCGCCAGGATAACCATTATCTACTAATTTAGTTGCAGCGTTTACGCCCGCTACACCGGCTCCTACGATTACTATTTTTTCTTGCATTTATATGTAAGTTTAACTATTAAATATACGAAAAAAAGTAGCCCAATCCAAAGGATTGGGCCACAGCTCCAAATTTCTTTTTTAGTCGACTGGCTATGAATCAGTCTGTATATTGGTTTTTTAGTTTAATGCTGGTTTTAGAGTGCTTACAAAATCTTTAAATTCATCATCATCTATTAACATATATTGATATTTATCTGCTTCTTGTTTTGAATATTTAAAGTCACTACCATCTTCACTCCAATATATTCCATATGTAAACTCATTGTATGAATCTTTAAATTCTTTTTCTTTAGTACCTTCTGTTCCTTTGGGAATATATAATTCTATATTATCTAATAAATTTTGTATTATTTCTCCAAAAAACATTTTATCAGCATCTACATCAAAATCAGTATTAAAACCAATATCTTGCATTGTGTTAGTATATTTATCTCCCCCACTTTTAGTTGATCTTTCAAAATCTTGTGTGTTTTGGTATTCTGACCACAATATAGCCATTAATTCTGGTTCTGTAATTATCCCATCATCTAACCCTATATTTCGAGTTTCACTACTACCATTAATATAGTATATATTAAAGGGTAAAGTAATAGTTTCTGGGTTGTTTGAGGGGGTTTCTTTTATGATTACACTTTCAGTGATTCCCGCTAATTTTTGCATACGAAGGAATTCTTCACTTAGAATTTGTTTCATTTTTAATTAGATTGCGGGTTGTATTGAGTTATAGTATTTCTTCTACACTATCTTCATCAATATCTAAACCATCAAATTCAGTATAAGTAGCGGTAGCTTGAAAATTACGCTCATTTGGTGGTAAACCTATCATTCCTTCTATGTATCCTTCAGAATCCATTCCTGGGATATCCCAATCAATTTCATCTTTTATTTCTTCATATTCTTCCCTAGGCACAGGGCGAATTTGGAGGCCACGTCCTTCACCTTCAGTTATTATACCTGCCAATTTTTGCATTCTGGTGAATTCTTCACTTAGTAGTTGTTTTTTCATTTTATTAGTATTTTAATTAGATTGAGGGTTGTATTTAGTTTTAAGGTCATTAAAGAAAAGTCCATTTTGGTTAGCCCATGTAGGATATTTGTCTTTATATTTTTTATAAAAATTTATTACTTTAGCGTAATTAGCTGAGTTTAGTAGAGGATTGTCAACAAGGCTTAGGATTTCTTTTTCTTCGCTTTTAAACCTCAATTTGTCTAAATTAGCTCTCCCCAATTTACTAAACATACTACCATATAAAGGATCATCATCCTTCATTGATTTAAGGAATATCAAGTACTCCATAAAATTCATAGAACGACCCCTTAAATCATCCATCATTTTATCAAATTCCTGTTTGTTTAAGGAATTAGTATCAGGTTGAAATTGGAAAGGGATATAATTTTGACTCATTATTTTTTACCTAAAATCTTTTCTAGAAATTGTTCTAAAATCATTTCCAGTCCACACTTCCCCGTCTATATATCCTTTTTCGTCGTCTGTGAGTTTACTAGCGATTAGTTCTTTCCACCCACTTTTATTTGGATTTTTAGCTGCGGCCATTACTTCTGGATCTGAAGCTAAACGTTTAAGGATGCTTTTGAGTTTTCTGTTGCCCCTAAACTTTTCGTAGATTTCATAAGGGGTAAGGAGTAAATCTTTACCTTTACCTGTTGCGACAAGTGTTGCTAAGGTGGTTGCTAATATACTAAAAAGGGCCAAAGCACTTTCATTTAACATATTGGGTTTATAATTTTTTAATTCAGCTTTAACAGCTTCTCTAATCAATTTTCTTAATTGAACTTCATTCATTGTTGTTGGTACTTAAAATTGTCTTCAAAATCGCGCATCAATAGGTTACCTTCAAGGTATGCCTCTTTTTCCATATTGCGAAGGTGATCATCTTGTTGAGCATATTGTGGATTACTAGCGTCTCCCATTTGTAAATCGCCTCGTTCATTTTGAACGTGGTGAATTAATTCGTGAGCGAATGAACGAAGAATGTCTTTAGGGTGGCGACCACTAATATAAAGAACAATAGTATAATTTTCAGGATCATAATAAGCAGTGCGGCCTAATGTTTTGGAACCATTCTCTTCGTCTTTACGTAGAACCAACTTAGGTGTATTCTGGATACCAAATTTATTAATGGCATCGCGATAGATACCAGCTGCTGCTTTATGGAATTCTGGATTGTTATTCATTATAGTTCATCTTCAGGCGCTGGTTCTTCAGCGGGTTCTTCTGCTTCCCCTTCACCTTCTAATCCTGCTAAATCTTCATCTGATGCTTCTTCATCATCAGTTTTGGCTTGGCCTTTTTGCATTAATTTTTCAAGCTCATACTTAGCACCATTTAAATCGTCATCTCTATCTAAATCAAATAAAATACGATTTATATCAGCTTGCATATATTGGCCATTATCAATCAAATTGAATGTTTGACCGTTATCGAGAAAACATTTAAAAATTGGTTTAGGTGCTTTGATGATTTTAACATCAACAATTGAAGAAGGGGGAATACCTAATCCGTCAGCTCCTAGGGCATCATATGCACCTGAGGATAACTGGCGGAGTTGGTATGATCGTTCCTCTATTAAACGACGAACTTGTTTTTTAATATGCTCCCTGATCAGATCTTTCATCTTTTTGGTTTTGGTAGTCTAAGTAATGGAAAACTGAAGACATATAGTCAGATGCTTTGGTTAATTTAGCTTGAACCCAAGCTTCTAATTGGGATTCATCTTCAATCATATCACACAAAGCAGATGCATATCCTT
>Ga0208767_1002377_pt1 | contig 14268 bp, 10 predicted proteins | sample VirMetDEL_Mar_21_FD_184514 | JGI IMG/M metagenome (GOLD analysis project Ga0208767, IMG submission 184514) | Aqueous microbial communities from the Delaware River and Bay under freshwater to marine salinity gradient to study organic matter... | ecosystem: Environmental > Aquatic > Marine >... | reverse complement strand
TTTGTTGGCGAACTTGTGCCAATACCAACGTTGCCTGTATCATATTCAATAGTTAGTCTTTCATTAGAACCACGAGTAGTATCAGACGATATAATGGCAAAGTCTGCTTGAGTTGCCCCAACTGTTCCAATTTTCCAGTCTGTATATGTATCACCACCAAATGTATCAGTGGTTCCTCGCATAAACTCTAATTCAGCTCTCGGACTAGTAATTGTATCTGCATGTATTCTTGCAGCTGCTGTTCCTGAAGTTCCTTTGACTTCTAGTAATTGATTGGGACTATCAGTACCAATTCCTACGGAGCCGTCCACTAAAGTCATAACATCAGTATTAGTGCCAGCAGTTTTAACCCTAAACCGTATTTCTCCATCGTCGGCATCATGGTAAAACATATTAATACCAGCAAAGAAGTTGTCGCCGCTGTCTAAAGCATAAATTCTTCCGAGATAATCCCCTGCTGACGGAGAAACAGTTGAATTACCTAGAGCTAAATCAGCTCCATTACTGTCTTCTAAGTGCAGCAGATAAGTAGGAGCCGAAGTACCAATACCCACGTTGCCACCATCTTTAACTGTTAAACCAACTCCACTATCGTCAAATAAATTTATATTTTTATTATTATCAGCTTGAATTGTAAATTGGTTTAAGCCATTACCTACTTTTCCATATCGTATATTATCTCTGTAAATCTCATAAGATGTAAAACTTGCACCATTATCAATTCTAACTGAACCTGCAATTTCTAAGACTTGACTAGGCGAAGTTGTTCCAATACCAACGTTGCCTGAAGCATCAATAATCATTCTTTCTGTACCAGCAGTATCAAATCTTATTTTATCTTCATCGGCAGTTTCTTCTATTTGAATTTTGGTATCTGAATCTCCATCTTGCAAAGTTTGAATTGAATATGTATTAATAACAATGCACTCTACTGCTACTCCATTTGCAGGTGCTGTTGAAAAAGTTATTGTATTCCCAGATAAACTGTATGTGCTTTTATGTTGTAGAACTCCGTCAAATGTTACAATTGTTGCATTTTCATTAATTGGAGTAGTGCTTAATACTAAAGTGGTGGTTGAACCGTCTCCGGTTGTTGAGTTAAGACTTGGAGCAATCGCTCCACTTGAACCACTTTCATCTGCCCAAGTTAGAGTAGTACCAGAGGAAGGGGCTTTTAATACTTGACCTGCAGTACCTATACTGTTTGGTATTGTAAAGGCATCATTTGCTATAGTACCGCTTACTGTTAAGTCAGCAGAAGGCGAAGTTGTGCCTATGCCAACTCGACCATTAGAAGTATCAATATGAAGAATATCATTGTCGCCGACTGCAACAATAGTGTTGTCACCTTTTTTTATGTATAAGGCTCCATCAGCTGTATTAACTGCTATTTCACCTAAGGCTAGATCCGAACTACTAGGTATATTTCCTGCAACGTTCGAACGTTTTAGTTTGATTGTTTGTGCCATATTTATGGTATTCCTGCTTGTTGCCTATATAGGCGGAATGAGGGGGTCTTAGAACGACCCTCCATCAATTACATCTCCCCAAACAGCATTTCCACTCGTATCCATGGATAGCAAATATGAATTTGTTGTTGCGGTAGAAGAAGGTTTTACGAGTCTTGTATATCCACCGTTTGTAGCAGCACCTAATAAAATGTCGCCTACTGCAGTAGCGGTTATTCCTTTAATTCGTAAAGCATCTGAGTTTACTTCTAAAGTAATATTATCATCATTTACATTTAATGTATTTCCTGATTTACTTAATGCATCTCCTGCAATAACTTGTCCTGCTCCTGAGAATTGAACGAAAGTAAGGTCTGTAGTGTCAAGAGTAATAGTATCATTTGTAGTAAGTACAAAACCATTATCTCCTCCTACAGTTCCCTCTTCGACGAAACAGAACATTCCAGAAGTAACTTCTGCGCTTGTGTTCGCATCAGCAGCCCTTACAGGACTTGATCCTGCTACATAAATACCATTTTCACTTGCTGTACTTTGATCTTTAACAAGTACTCTGTCTCCGTCTGCAAGAGTGACACCGTCAATGGTATCTCCTACATTAAGATCTGATGCTATTGTAATATTTGCTGTTGTTGCTACTCTTACGGAGTCTTTTATATCTAAAGCTTGTTTTACTGCATCAACATATCCTTTTGTCGCTGCATCTTGTGTTTGGGTTGGGTCGGTAACATTAGAAATTCTTGAGTTATTTACATCAACTACACCAGAACCATTTGGATTTAAAGATAAATCTCCATTTGTATTCGTAGTAGAAATTTCATTTCCGTTTATAGTTACATTGTCAATTGCTAGAGAAGTTAATCCTGCTATATCTGTTGTGGTTGCTCCAGGATTTAAAGAGGAAGAACCAAGTGTAATTGCATTTACGGAAACAGCACCACTTGATACTGTAAAGTCTGTACTATCAAAAGAGGCGATACCTTTATTACTTGTAGTTGCATCCTCTCCAGTAATTGTTAATGTAGTACCAGAAGCACTAGTATTTATACCTTCTCCTGCAGCAAATGTAAATCCTTCTCCAATACTTGCCGCAGCAGTAGAAGAATCTTCAGCTGTAAGAGTAATATCATTTGCAGATACTGCTCCACTTGATACTGTGAAGTTTGTTGAGTTGAAGGATGCAATACCTTTATTACTTGTACTTGCATCTTCACCAGCTATGGTAATTGTATTATCAGTTACAGTAGTATCTATACCTTCTCCGCCAGTAAAACTTAATACATCACTAATTAGAGAAACATTATCATTGCTTCCTGAGTCTGCTCCAACTGTTAGAATTGTTGAAATTGTTGTAAAGCTTACTGCACCTGAACCGTCTGTTATTAATGCTTGTCCATTAGTTCCGTCAGAAGTCGGTAAGGTATACCCTGTAGTACCGTCTAAGCCTACTTCGATTTGTTTATTAAATACTACTTTTTCTGCAGCATTTGTAGTATCAAGTGTTAAATAGTTACTTGTTCCTTCTGTAATAGTAAATGCAGTAGAACTACCATCTACAATAAGTATTTCTGTTGCTGCTCCAGCTAAAGAGATTGAACCTGTTGCTGAGCTAAGAATTAAATTGCCCGAAGTAGAAGAAACAGTATTACCGTTTAGTTGTAAATTATCAACTAGTAAGTTATCTATTTTGCTACTTGCATCGACTACTATTGCTGAACTTGCAGTAAGTGTTCCCGCTGTATGGTCGAGCATATCAGTATATAACTGACCACCTATAATATCATTACTTGATCCGTCTCCTATAAATAACTTATTCGAATTAAACGAATATGCTAATTCACCTGCGGACAGGGCAGACGATGGAACTGCGGCGCTAGTACTTCTTTTTATTTTTATTGTTTGTGCCATTCTATTTTCCTAAAACAAACCTCCATCGAGGTTGTCCATTGTATCTGTTGCGGCTGCAAGAGGTACGAATTCAAAATTATTTAAAGAAGTTTCTCTGTACACTTTTAACTGATCATCATCAGTGTCGTACCAAAGATCTCCTTCTGCTAAATTACTCCCTGTAGGAGCAGTAGCTGATCTAAAAAACTGGTCTGCTAATTCTTCAAGTGCATCTTGAATATTTGTAGCAGTCAATGTATTGTATGGAGTAACACCTACAGAAGACGCATTTGTCAGTGAAGGAGGTACTGCACTTACAGAAACAGAAGTAGTATCCTCCGTAATTGTAATAGGGTTAACGGTTTCATTTGTAGTAACACTTGTTATATCTTCTGTCACTGTAATTGTTACATCACTCATACAAAAATATCCCCGTCTAGTGTATCCATATCTCCTGTAGCTGAAGCTATAGCTACCCATTCAAAATTATCTAAAGAAGTTTCCCTATATACATATAAATTATCTGTTAGAGTATTATACCAAAGGTCTCCTTCTTCTATATTTGCTCCACTTGGTTGCGAAGATTGTACAAAATGTTGATCCGCAAGCTGTTCAAGAGCCTCTTGTGCATTTGCTCCAGTAATCGTATTATAAGAACTTACAACTATGTCTGTTGCTGAAACTTTTGGGAAAAAATGTTCTACTGCAATATCAGTTGAATCTGTTTGAACTCGATTTACTGTTATTTCATCACTTGCACTTGCAGTAATTATAGTAGTGTATGGAGCTGCTGTAACTACAGTAGTAGCTAAACGGCTCATCTTGTTACTTCACCTTTAACTGTTGCGGTGCCTTGTATTAACCTTTGTACTGTACTAGCAGTATAGAGTTCTACATCATATTGATAAGAACCCGCTGAAATATCATCTGTAGTAGTATACGGCAAAGAAATTGTGCATATTCCATTTGAGGCATCTGTGACAGTTCCTGTAAAACTTGCTGTAAGAGTGCTAGAATCTATTGTAGGGCGCAGTTGTCCTCTGACACTAAAGCCTGTTAGATTTTTTGCGGATCCTCCTTCTTGAATAGTTAATTGCAAAGAAAAATCTGATCCCTGATCGATAGTTATATTATATGTGCCTGCACTCATAGTTTTTTCTTTATGCCTCCAATCTGTTAATTATACCAAAAAATAGCACCTGATGTCAAGGATTATTTTTCCAATGTGAAATCATTAGACGTCACTTTCCTCATACGTTACAATAGCATCTATAGAAGAATCCACGGTGCTTAGAACTGTTATGTAATCGTTTGCAGACATTGATAAAGTATTAGAATTACTAATACTTATATGTGCCTGTCCTGGACTTAATTGTCCATTTTTTATGAAATATATTGTAGTATTATCAGAAGCATTATAATATCCTATATGAAATACTATATCACTTTCTGTTATATTTGAAATACTTAATCTTGAAACTACAGAAATTTTATCTGTAGGGCAAGTATATAATTTTGTTTCTGTTGTACCAATTTCTGAAAAAACTGATGTTGTCATATTATCCTCCTTCTAAATCGAATATTAAAAAAGCGTAAGCGATTCCTTCTCCGCCTACATAGCTTCTGCCTGTTTCACTAAGAGGAAAACTACTTCCGGATTTAGATATAAATAGTTCTCCAATCATATTATTCCTAATTATAAGAGTAGAGGAATTTACTGTATAACTTACTCCTGCTCTTGCTAATCGTTGTTGTGTTGAGAAATTTCCACCAGCACCAGAAAATCTAGTTGAATCTGTATTAAAATCAGCTGTTGCTTGATACATTTTTGTAGCAACTCCTGATGATAGATCACTTTGTAAGCACCATTGCACAATTACAAAAGGAACAAACCCTAAGTTGTGTGTTATTGTTGCAAATGTATCACTAGTATCAAGATCAGTAGCAGTTGCTAAGTTATTTGCTGGCACACCTAATAATCCTTGACCATGGTATTTTAAGTCAAGCGCACCTACACCAACTCTTGAGTCGAACATTAAATTTGTAGAAGAAGTAAGTACATTACTTGCATTTACTACATCTGCTCCAGTTTTTGAAACATAAAGTCCATAATCTTCATTTGCTGGTTTTCCTAAAAGTATTCTTTTTGCCATTATATATGTCCTCTTATAACTAAATAAGTAATTGTTGTAGACGTGGGTGTCTGTGCTGTAGTTCCTGTTGTAAATATATTTGTAGCAGAATATACAGATGTCATAGAAGAATAATAATTCGGAACTAAAAATGTTGCTTGTGTTCCTGTTATATTCGATACTTGTACAAATTGTTCTCCTAAAATAATTATTGCGGGATTAGGTATATCTTGTGTAGAAAAAGTTCTTGTTTGAGATGTTCCACGACTTAAAGTAATTGTCTCTTTAAAAATAGCTTGACCATACCCTTTTGCTGTACTATCAAATATTAATTGATCAGCATTTGCGGTATCTACATCTACTCCTGGTTTTGATACGAACAGCCCATAGTTTGATCCTTTTTTACCTAATAATACTCTTTTACTCATCTTACTAAGTATCCTCCTGCATAAAAATTTGAATCTGAAGTAAGTATAGATCCTTCTAATACTGTGTCTAAGTGTTTTAGTAAATTTATTCTTTCTAATTTACTGTGGTCAGTAAGTAAGTAATCGCCCACTAATAAATTTTCTGCTGTTATCCAATTCCAACTTTGTTCTCTGTTTACATAAAACTCTAAGTCATTTTCTACAAATAGTTTATTATTTATATTATATTGTTGACTACAAGTTCCTGTAGTTTTTATCGCTATTACTGTTCCTTCAATCCAATTATAAGTATCAAATTCTTGCGCTTGTATTTTATCTTCTATAGAAAAATGTTGTATAGCTTTTCTTAATTTATTTGGAGTTGATATATAAGTTCCATTTTTAATAATTTTCATTATGGTTCTTCTCCTCCACTTGATCCTGTAGTTACACTAAATGTATCTGATACTCCACCTACTGTTATTGTTGCTTCATGTAAAGTAAAAGAATCTGCAGTAGTAGCAATGCTTACTGTTATAGTGTCGTTATTTACTACAGTTTTACTTGAAGTATTTGCGGTTCCGTTATTTACTTTAAAAATTGCACCATCAGTAGTAGTTATGGTTGCTGTTACTGAAGTATTTATTCCTGTAATTGTAACAGTGTCTGAGTATATACTTAATATATCTGCTCCTGTTACATCTGTGAAAGAAAATGCATCTGGGGTTGAATCAGCGGCTGCAGCGGTTGTAACTGTCATAGTATCAGATATTGAACCAATAGTAATTGTTGCTGTTCTTGTAGTGCTTGCAGACGCAGAGGACGGAAGTCTTAAATATATTGTATCTCCGTTATTAACTGTTTTATTGCTTTGATTAAAAGTACTATTATCTGTACTAAAGCTACCGTTTGCATCACCAGTATACACTGCTGTTACTGCTGTATTTATTCCTGTAATTGTTACGCTAGAATTATAAGTAGTATTTACTGTAGCATTAGTATAGTCGGTAAAAGTAAACTGATTTGGAGTTGTATCTGCTACTTGTCCATCTTGTTGAAAAGTAAAAGTCATTGTATGAGAATAACCAAATTGAGTACTCGTTGTATATGTAACTGTAGCAGTTCTTGAACTTGTAGAAGGATTACTTTGACTTGTTAAATTAAAATATCCTAAAGAAGAATTTGTTATAGTACTTGAAAGCCAACCACCTGAGTTATTACTTATGCTTGTTGTAGTTGTTCCCCAATAACTTGCATAAGTATTATAATTTCCACCTGCTCTTTGAGCGGTTGGAGCATAAGTATTATTTTCTCCTGCTGCACTTCTTCCTGTAAAATTACCTATTCCTGATAGTGTTACTACAGGAGGAACTACTTTTGTTGCTGTAATAGAACTACTATTTACTTCTCCTGCATTTCTTGCATAGTATGTTACTGCAGTTCCAGTCCTGCTTTGGGAAAAACTATATCCATTTGACTGCCAATTACTACCATCATTTGAAACTTGTGGAGTACCTGAACCTCCACTTGCTGTTGCTGTGACTGTTTGCGAACTTGCAGCTGTATTTGTTGTTTGTGTAAGAGTTAATGCTGTAGGCGGAGATGCAACTACTGCCGATCTTGTTGTTATTGACCAAACATCACTTGTTCCCCCTACTGTTACAGTAGTGCTTGTAGTTGTATTATAGCTACCACTTGACGTTAATCTTATTCGAAGAGTTTGTCCATTCGATATAGAACCTGAAGTTACATAACTACCTCCATTTATACTAAACTGTGCTCCATTTGTTGCAGAAACAGAAACAGTTTGATTTATTCCTGAAATTGTTACAGTATTTGAATAAATAAGAGTGTTTAGATTAAGATTACTTTGATCTGTAAAATTAAAAGCATCTGGAGTTGTATCAGCAGGTACTCCTTGAGTTGAAATTGAATAGGTTCCAGAAACCCCTCCTACAGTAAGAATTACAGTTACGGTACTGGAATAGCTTCCACTTGCTGTTCCTCGTACTGCAAAAGTATCTCCATTTTGAGCTGTTCCTGAAGATGAAGTATAACTTCCACCATTTTTACTATATTGCTTGCTTCCTGCAGTTCCACTTAAAGATACTGTTGCTGTGTCTCCGTCTCCTAAACCTGCAATAGTAATTGTATTCGATGTATTTGTACTATTTAGACCTGCATTTAATACAGGTGTAAAACTAAAAGCATTAGGAGTGCTGTCTACTGCAGGAGAAATAAAAGAAGTACTTCCTGAAACAATCGAGCTTTGAGAAGCCCAGTAGTATCGAGTACTGTTCCTTGGTTGTGTATAAGTTGTTGTTGTTGTAAATCCACTTGTTGGTGTTACATTTGTTGAAGTTTGAGCAAAAGTAATTGTACCAGAATTTCCTGAACCGCTTGAAGAAGAAACTACTACAGTATCATCTGTATTATTTCTTGAACTAAGTGTTACTGTTGGGTCTGCTGGAGCACTTACTCCTCCTGATCCTCCTGATCCGCCGCCTCCTGTTGCTGCAGGTGTTAGTTCTGAGTTTCCAAAAAGTGCGGCGTTATTAGTCATTTTTCCATATTGACATGGAATTCGTAGCATTAATACTTCTACATCTCCATCACCAGAACCTCGTGATCTATATTCAATATAAGGATAATTTCCATTTACTGAACCAGTAGGATCTTCAACTTCTGTAATATCAAAAAAAGTTGGGCGTACTAGATTTAATGTTGAACCTGATCCACCTAATGAAAGTTCAAATAATCCTCCGCCAGCACTTGTAGGTAATGCTCCAGCTACAGTTGCTTCAAGAGTATGTTGGATTCCAGCAAAACTAAGGTTTGTTGTTTCTTGAAATTCTGTAAAGTTTGATTTTACTCCTTTTTCAATGATTTGATAGGCAGGTATATATGCTGTTCCATTTGAATCTGCAGTTGTTACTAATGCTACTCCAGAGGATGACATAGTACCAGAAATAGTAGTATCAGAAACAATAACTCCTGACCTATAGGTATCTAAAGAATTAAATAAAAGATCTCTCGTATTTGGAGCGTCATCAATAACATCTGTTCCAGCTTTTGATATCTGAAGCACATAGTCTGATCCTTTTTTCCCTAATACTACTCTTTTATCTGCCATAATTAATCCGAAACTATTATCCTATTATTTGCACCATCTAAAAGTATATTTCCGTCACTTCCTACTGTTATTGTTGAACTTGCTGATATTCTTCCTCCATCAATTGTTGTTGTTCCACTTGAGCCTAAATCACTTGCTACAATTGCTGTTGTTGTAAAATTACCATCAGTAATTTGATTTGTACCTGTAAATGTTACAAGTCCAGTAAAATTTTGTCCTTGGTATGGAATACTAAAACTTACTGTATAAGAGCCCCCAAAAGAACTTTCTACTACGCTGAAATACGCATACCAATATGTATTTGAATTACTTCCTGTATAAGTGGGTTGAACTTGGTTCCAATTTGTTGAGCCTGTTCCAATTACTCCTCCACTTAATAATGAAGTGCTAAAATTATAAGATACAGAAGATGTAGAAACTGCTGATCCTGAAGTTGGACTGCTTGCACTTGCTGACTGATAGTAAATATACCCTGTTGCTGTTCTTGGACCTGTTGCACCTGGGCTGCCGTCTGCGCCTTGTATAGATTTTGCAAAAGTTTGTTTTCTTGTAAATGTATTTTCTACTCCTGCCTCATTTTTTACTATAATTGTATACGTAATTGCTGCATTGTTCTGAGTCATACTATTATGATCAGCGAATCGTCTTGTATATGTTGAAACTGTACTTGCACTTCCAACTGTAATATTTGAACCTGAAGCAGTTACTCTAAAAGAAGGTGAAGCATAAGGCGAAGATCCATCATAAGGAACTTGAGTTGTTCCATTCCAGACTTCAATATCTGTACCTGAGCCTGTGTAAGTTACTACACCCGCACTTGTAGTCGGTAAAGTATGTGCTTCATTTGACAGTATAGTTGTTATTGCGTCTGTACCCGCTTTTAGTCCAGAAATTGTAATTTGATCTCTTGCAAGAATTGTACTTGAACTTGATCCTTCTCGTATTTGTACTTCGAGTTTTTCTGGCATACTTGAATATGCTGAAGGTGCTGAATAAGAATACGTATTTGATGTAGTATTCTGAACACTAACATCATTTTTAAAGAACTCATAATATACAGTACCGCTTGTATTTAGAGCTGTCGCAGTAGCTGTAGCTGAAGAAGGGCTTGGATTTGCTCCATTTGTGTCATATTCAAAAGTTTGGTCTGCAATCGTTAAATTTACTGCTCTTGCGTCATCTCCTGCGGATCCGTCTGCACCGTCTGCTCCTGTTACTCCTGCTGTTATAGCATATAATTGGCTAAAAGAATACGCTGTACTTCCATCTGTTGCAACTCTTGCTAGTATTGCGTCATTTTTAAAATCAGGTATAAAACTTAGTTTAGAAACAGTAGCTCCACTGTAACTTCTTGTAGAAACTCTGTCTAATTCTATTTTTGTATCTGAGAAGATAAAGTTAATTTTTGCTTGAAATAAAGATGTTCCTGTTCCAAAAAATATTTTATCTCCTACAGCAAACTCAGAAGTAAAAGATGTACTGCTTCCTGTTACAATTGATTTTCCTGCTGCTAGTGTAATTGTTCCACTTATTGCTGTTAAACCATCATTTGAAGCGCCTAATTCTGCAATATATTGAAATAATAACTTTTCTCCGTTTGCTGTTGTTGCTGTAGTATTCTCAATTACTTCTACTGCTTTTAATTTATCTGTATTGGAAGAAGCATCAAATAATAAATAAGCTGTTGCGCTTGCTCCCATACTAGAAAAACTTTGTTGATAATTACCTGTTCCTGTCGATGAAAATGAATATTCTGTAGAGTTTGGAGATAAATAAGTATAACTTGATGATCCTATTTCTGCTAAACCAGTTGAAGAATCAATTGCTAAATTTTGATTTAGTTGACCTCCTAAAGCTACTAAACCTATTCTTGATTTATTATCAATTGTTTCTTTTTCAAGATCAATTGTTATATTTGCAGTTATATAATTTGAATAGTTACCTTGAGTATTTACTGTTCTTACATGCGCTGTATACGTGCCTCTAGCAATGTCTTTAAATGTATATGAATTTGTACTTGGTCCTGTTTTGTACACATTTGATGTTCTTCCAGTGGTTGGATCTGGAATATTTATTTTTATTTCGTATCCTGCAATAAATTCATAAGGCGTTGTTTTTGCATTTCCATCAACATCTAATCGTGTAGATTCAGGCGCTTCCCAACTTGCTAATAAATTAAGTCCTAGTTCAGGTGTTGATTCTGTATCTTTTGTATCGTCTGCTCCCCCAGGTGTCGCAGTAAGTATAAAACTTCTAGGCGCTGGGACTTCTTCTGTTCTTGTAGGACTTTTTCTATCTAGAGGAACAATATCAATAGTATATCCACGATCAATAATATCGAATTTATCGTGACTGTATTCTACTGCTGTAATTTGATAAGTTTGCTGTTGGGAGTTCTCAGTATTAGATATTATGACATATTCTTTTGGAGATCCAGCAATTTTTTCTCCTGTTGCATCTGTTCGTGCTGTAATAGACCAAATTACTTCTGCATTTGGTGCTTCAGAAAAAGCAGAAGATAGAGTTACATCACCGGATGCATTATAACTAGAGATTTGCTTGGTTTCGATTCTAGCCTCTTCTGACCAGAATAATTGTACTAGGTCGCCATTATCATCCTTTACATTATTTGCTTTAGCTTCTGTATTTACTGCAGCTCCATCTTCATCAACTAATATTAAATCTCCTCTTTGATATGTTGTAGAATTAATTACTGCTGAAACTTGGGATAAATAAGCCCCTCCTTTTGGATATATAAGATTTAACTCAAATGTAGTACTTGCAGCACTTAGATCAATTGCTCTATCTAAATATACTCTTGTTGTTGTTGAAGAAGTAGAAGTACTTACTCTACCACTAAATTGAACATCATCTGTATCTGCATCTTGTACTTCAATTACATCTCCTGGGAGTAAAAAAGCTGCATTTAAACCTGTTTCAAAACTAACTACTTCTTTTTCTAGTTTTTCACTAAGTAAATGCCATTTACCAAATCTTTTTGCTTGACCTTGACTTGTGCAACCAAAAGCAACAACTTCCTTTGGATTTATTCTTCCTGTACTTAGTATATTTTCAGTATCCTCAACAATTTCTACGTCTTGTTCATATAAAGTATCTGGATTATTCCAAGTAACTCTTATCTGATTTGATCGATTACGTCTTGAACTTGATTGATAAGCAAATACTCCCCCTACAACATTGCCTTTTGTAAAAGTATAAATAGGACTTTTGTACGCATTTACACTTGCAGAAACTTGTCCATCAAACCATAGTAGCATCCCCCTAAAAACACTATATAAATCTTTTATAACTTTTTGTGCTTCTGCTCCTTGTTTTAAATATACATTTGCAGAAAATCGAGGTTCTGTTCCTCCTTTTCCATCTGGAACCAGTTCATCACAATATTTTGCAATTTGAAATAATTTAAATTTGTCTATATATTTAAAGTCATTGTCTGGATCTAAATACTTTCCTAGACCGTATCTGTCATTTGTTAATAAGTCCATTATAATCCAAACAGGATTATCTGTCCAAATTGGATTATGGTTGGGATCTTTTGCACTTGTAAAAGTTTTTATATCTCCTCTAAAGTTACCGTCCCAATCTTGATAATTTGACTCATTTGTAACTGTAAAACTTCCTCCACCATTGTCCACGACTTTTCTAGTATAAGAAGCATTTGCTCCTTCACTTAGTTCATGGCGAGAAAAGTAATTAGTTGGAACTTTACATTTAAGTCCTCGAATGTGATAGCCTCGAGTTGGAATATCAGTAAATTCTTCTGCTGCAAATATTACTGCTCCATACGCAGTATAAGGATAAGATAATTTATCTTTTATAATATTTTCAATTGCTTTTACAGTAGTACCATTATATTGTTGAGTCGTTCCATGAGTTGCATTTGCAATATTTACTCTTTTAATTTTTACTTTATATCCTGCAAACGGTTTAAATTGTTCTATATCAAAACTAAATGTTCTTGTAAAAGGTGTTTTCGTAAGAGTTTCATAGTATCCATTAGTTGGAATAATGGGTTTACCTTGTCTTCCTCCAAAATCTATTCGTCTTGTATTTATGCTAGAGTCAGTTGGTCCAAATTGGAGTGTTTCTGTATAATTTGATCCATCTTTTGTATAAGAAAAGAATATCTGAAATTCAGCAAATGAATTAAATTCTCTACCATTTTTACTCTTATATCCATACAATCCTTGAGGAAAATCTATAGTTATATTTATTTGATCTACTTCTTCTGGATTTGTAACTCCCATTTGAGTATGGGTTCTTTCTATTCCTGTCTCTCCTGTAGTTGGTTCTGTTGCATTTATCCAATTTCCATCATCTGCAGGAGTTGTTGAAACATTACTTAAATAACCATAATAACTTGCAGGTAATTCTGTTCCGACACTTGCAGCAATTGAACCACTACCTAATCCTCCCGGGCCAGGCAATACTCCTTGATCTCTGTATCCGGAACGAAATGCATAAGAAACTCTTTCAAAATTTAATTTAGGAGTACTTTGTGCTGTTTGAGTAGGCACAGACATTTCAGAGAAACCATTTGAAACATTTACTCCTCCTCCATTTGCAAGAGTAGCAGTGTTACCAGAAAAAGAAGAAATAGCATCAACTAAATCTATTTCTATATCTTTCCCAGAAACTGTTGTAGGGACGGGGGGATGAACTGTTACTTCTGTAGAGCTTGTAAATTCTGTTATATAACCAATATAGTCAGCTCCGTTTGCTCCTGCATCTTTTATAACTACATATTGACTTAAAAGAAAAGTTGTATTTGCTTTGAATCTTTCATCGTCTGAAGCAAAGAAAGCAGTTGAAGTTGTTACTGTTTTTGAGTCTGCTGTTGTTGTTGCAATACCTGACCCTTGTTTTTTAGCACCTGCGATAAGTATATAATATGTTCCTTCATCGCTATTACGATCTACAAACATAGTACTCGTATTATCTGTTACTACTCCAGTACTAGCGTTATAACTAACATCTCGTGAAGTTGAGGCTCCCCAAAGTTTATTTTGACTTTCATTTATAATAGGTACTCCATTTAAATATATAGAAGCAGCACCCTCTACAAGTCCTTCAATTGGACCTTCAGAAAGTAGATCATATACTACAGCTGTTTGTTCCGAAGTATTACTTACTTTTCCGCCGTAGTATCCATCATTTCCATTTCCTATTCCTTTTACTGCCATAATTATTTTCCGCTATTGAAGGAGAAGTCAGTGTCACTT
>Ga0208767_1002373_pt1 | contig 14292 bp, 17 predicted proteins | sample VirMetDEL_Mar_21_FD_184514 | JGI IMG/M metagenome (GOLD analysis project Ga0208767, IMG submission 184514) | Aqueous microbial communities from the Delaware River and Bay under freshwater to marine salinity gradient to study organic matter... | ecosystem: Environmental > Aquatic > Marine >... | reverse complement strand
CAAACTACGATTTGTTTGCTATAATAAAAGAGAACATAGCAGACGAAAGAATAAAACCATTGTTTGAAGAGTTCACAGATAGATACACTGAAATACAAAAGAAGCTATATAGTTTAAAGAGCAAGCACCACAATTGTTATAGCGAACAAGATTTACTAATGGCTATGCAGTTTGCAGTAAATGATATTACTGGGCGTAAATTAAGAACAACAGTTCTTGAAACAATGGTAGAGGACTTCTTAAAAGAAAAAGAGCAATGACAATAAAAGATATTATTGAACTTGAGACAAAACTAACACATATGTTTGACTCAGACCAAAGAGTAGCAATGGCTTTACTTGAGCATATTCGTAATAACAAGAAAGAAATGCTTGAGAAAGAGAAAGAAGAGATACATCCCGATAGTGCTTACGGGCAATGGATGAAACGATTTAATCCATAAGAGAGATGAAGATAGGAATAGGAGAAAAATCTGCTAAGTGGTGGGTAATAAACAGCATTCATTTACTACCATCTTTATTTTTTCAGTGGGGAGATGGATATATGAACAACCTTGATACAGAAAGGGTGCAGAGGCATTTTGAATTAGAGGTACACTTTGACTTCTTGTTCTTCTCATCTCTTATTTGTATTCACCTTATGTGGGGAGACGAAGGGGAAATAAAACAAAATAATAATGGACTACAATAGCGATTTTAAATACGACCTCGCCCTCGGCCAATTAGGTGAGGGTTGGCTAGGTGAACTACTATCGAGCAAGACCATAGAGGTTAAGTTTGATTTCGGATGTCACAGAACGGGTAACTTCTTTATTGAGTATGAATCAAGAGGTAAACCTAGTGGCTTAGCCACATCTCAAGCAGACTACTACTTTCTAATCGCATCAAGCGAGAAGGGTGAGCGTCTCAAGAAAGATGTGAGTGATTTACAGCAAGACGATATACTTCATGCTATTCTAATACACAAGGACAGACTAAAGAGTCTTTGCAGACAAGTACCAAAGAATAGATTGCGTATTAATGGCGGAGATAATAACACATCTGTAGGGGTGTTGATTAAAGCTGTTGAGTTGATATGAATCTAAACATGGACTTTCATCGCCAACGCCTAATATGGAAGGCCTTGGCCATATACGGGAACACCAAAGATGCTTCCGAGAAACTAGGGATGACTCAAAGAAACCTACAGATTTTAATTAAAAAAAATCCAATGATATGGGAAAGCGCACAATATACCTACACGAGGTTGAGTTCACGGCAAAGAAAGGAAAGTCCATGATAAAAGGACAGACTGAGATTGTGTCGGTATGTAAAACAACCACAGAAATGAACAACACTAACAGAGTAATAGATAGGCTAAAGGCAGATTACTTTGGACAGAAGTCAGTAGCATACAAGACCGACAGAAACTTTTGGATAACGAAGATTATCAGTTCTCGTCCCATATCCGAATCATTTTACTACACAGATAAAAACTACCATGGTGGGAAAGAAAAAATATAAAATAGAGAGCATACCTAACTACTTAAAGGACTATGCTCACGATTTAACAATGCTGAGGCTTGAGGCCACCAAGGGCAGATACACATCATCGTATAATAAACGTACGGGAATAAAGGAGTCTGTTCTTCTTGGTAGCGTAGAAAAAGATTACTACACTGAGTATGTAGGCATCCTTGGAGAATTAGTTACCCGAAGGCATTACGATGTAGACCCCGATTATTCGGGATTCAAGGTAAGCGCGTATATAAAATCTAAAGAGAATGTGTCAAAGGACACAGACTTAATAGCTTATAAGAACGGGGAACCCATAAAGATATCGATAAAAAGTGGTGAGCGCTCTTTTAAAGCTAACAAGCATTCAATGGATAAGGAAGACGCTGACATAGTTGTCTTTATAATCTTTCTGTCTGCAGATGAATACTTAGTTAGGACGTGGACCACAGAAGAGGTTAAGCGTTTTGAATTGAAAGGCGGTCATAGTCAATACTACTATAGAAATTTACCACAAACAATAAGAGATACATATGACTTTAACGGAAAAAATAATGAGGGAGTTCTTCCCCGACGACAATCGATACTTGCATTTTGTCGCAAAAAAATACGGGCTGTTCTTTTTCAGTAGTGATGATGTAGAGACTGCAAGGTTCATAGCTATACGCAACATGATGGCGCTTCTATCGTCTAATACTGAGTTCGAGGACAGAAAGCATTTGAACTGCGTAATAGAAAAGAACTTCAAGCATGCCATCTTCGGGATGATGAAGCACAATCAAGCGAAGAAAAGAACTATAGACATCCGCGCAGAGTCTGACTTTTTAGTAGACTACGATGGTAATCAAAGTTCTAAAAGCGTTATAGAGAATCATGGCGAATTAGAAGACCCCTACGACAAGGATTTGATAAACCATATTAAAAACTTCGTAATGGAAAATGAGGATGAGGACAACATCATCGTCTTTACTATGTTCATGGAGGGGTATAACAATGTGGAGATATCTAAAGCATTAGAGATATCTTCTGAGGCTGTTAGACAAAGAAAGAAAGTATTATTTAAAAAGATTAAAAATGAAATTAACGAGAGCACTGATAGAGCAAATGTCGAAGAGATACGAGCAAGAGTTCGGAGTCTACCCACTCCATCCCACAAGGCTGAATACGATAGTTATTCCAAGGCAATGTCTTATCTTGGTTTTACATCAAAGGTTCGGAATTAAGCACTCACACATCGGTGACTTAATACAGATGGACAGAACAACAGCCTACCACGCTGTTAAAAGAGCAAAGCAATACCTATCTGTTAGGGACTCTGATTTCGTTATGTCCATACAGCGTTGGGCTTCTATCTTGGATGAGTTTGAGGCTGAGATGACAAGAGTTGATTCTATACTTAAGCACGAGACTACTGAGTCTATCGTCTACGAAATCGTCAAGAAGCACAACAAAGAGAAGTCAATTGAAATTTTACAAAACGTAATTAAAAGATTAGAATCATGATTTCACAGAGCCAAGAGGACATCATAAGAATTATGGATGCGACAAAGAATCTGTTACTGCATAAAAACGAGAAGTATGGGGACTCCGCACTCAACCCCTTGGGGGTGTTCACAGATGGAGATGCTCGAGTAAATCTTGGAGCAAGAATGGAAGATAAGCTTATGCGACTTAAAGAGGTAGGCATGACAGCAGAGTCGATAGATACGCTGTATGACCTGCAGGGATACATAACCCTAATGATTATAGCTATAGAGCGTAATGAGGGTTTGGATAGCGCAAACGCTTTATATAAAGGAGATACAAACACTAAAGAAATTATAGATGGTCAATCCAAGAGTAACAATGTTCGAGTCGGTCTACAAGACGGACAAACCGTTTCACATTCCCCTTTCGGTAGCGCTATCAAGAATAGCGGAAGGTAAGAGTAAGGAGACCATTGAAGCCGTAAGAGAAGGCGACAAGAAGAAGAAAACAGAATTACCCGTAGTTCTTTTCTCGGGTGAGTTTGACAAGAGAGAGGATACGCAGATAATCAGTCACAGCAAACTCATAGTCTTAGACTTTGACCACATCGATATTGAGACCTACAAGAATATTCTCTGTACCGATGACCACATCTTAGCATGTTGGGTTTCCCCAAGTGGAGACGGGCTTAAAGCATTGGTGCAAATCACAAACCCCGAACGACACAGAGACCACTTCCGTGCAATCGTAAAGTACTTTGATAAGCAGTACAACCTTGAGGTTGACCAATCGGGTGCTAACGAATCACGTGCGTGTTTTGAGTCTTACGACGAGCACATCTGTATCAAAGAAGATGCACAGCCTTTTGGAGGTATGCTTTCGGAAGAGGGCTCTACAAAGAATACAAATGCTGTTCGCGTAGAGACAGACTTTACAGACTACTCAAAGTTAAACATTGCGGCTCGTATGGTCCGCCTTGCTGAAGACGGAGAGAAACACGCTACACTACTTAAAGCCGCTGTGCTTTGTGGTGGATACATTGCCGCAGGTCGCATGGAAGAGTTCGAGGCTATAAGAGTTCTTGAGCGAGAGATTGAGAAGCGTGATGTAGATTCATTGGATACTGCGCGTAACACCATTAGAGATGGTATCGAGCAGGGTAAGCAATTGCCTATCCGTGAGGTTATGGATGTTGAGAACGACATCAAGCGCACGCAGTTGGTTGAGTCTACTGATATGTCTTTCATCTCATCCGATGATGAGGACATGGCTTGGATTAACGCACTTGCAGAAGGTAAGCTTCAGTTGGGCTTAGACACGGGCAATGAGCACCTTGACGAGCACTTTAGATACAAGAAAGAGTTCTTCATCTTTAACGGGCACTCAAACGTAGGTAAGACTACTATGGCGCTATACTTAATGGTGAACTCCTCCATGCGTCACGGATGGAAGTGGATGGTGTACTCTGCAGAAAGCAAGACAGCATCTATCAAGTCTAAGCTAATGCAGTTTGCAGGGCGTAGAAAACTAGAGAAGATGTCCTACCACGAGCGTAAGTTCTTGTACGAGTGGGTTAACGAACACTTCGTTGTAGTCAGCAATAAGCAAGTGTACACCTACTACGACCTTATTATCTTCGCTGAGAAGATGATGCAGAATGGTGGTGTTGATGGTGTTTTCATTGACCCGTACAACTCTCTTAAGATTGACTTAAGTGGGCGGTCTCAAATCGGTGTGCACCAATACCACTACGAGGCCGCTAGTGAGTTCTTAACATTCTCTAACAAGCATGATATCGCCCTATGGCTGAACACTCACGCTGTTACCGAAGCGCAAAGACGCAAGGGTCAAGACGGACTTCCCGTTGCTCCATTTGCAGAGGATACTGAAGGCGGTGGTCTTTTCGTGAATCGTTCGGATTCATTCGCTACATTCCACAGAAAAATTCAGCACCCCGAGCACGGATGGCGCAGAACAATGGAGTTGCACATGCGTAAGGTTCGTGAGGTTGAGACGGGTGGCCGACCCACCCCATTCTTAGAGCCTTTGTACTTTGAGTTGAATTCCGAGATGACGGGATTCTCAATCAATGGACGCTACTTGTTTGACGACTTATTCACTACAAAGAATGGACAGCAGACAGAAATAAAACCTGCTACTAATTTGGAATCTGTCTTCTAATTCATTAGCTTTGCAGCTATGAGAAGAAAAAAAAGCACGGGTGCCGTCAATAGCAAAAAGAAAACTATAGACGGAATCACGTTTGCCTCATCACTAGAGGCGTATACTTACGCAAAACTAAAAGAGGCAGGCATAGATTTTGAGTACGAGGGTAAGACCTTTGAGGTTTTGCCTGCGTTCAGATATGAGGCGCAGTACTTGCAATCGACAAGCAAGAAAAAAGAAATGTCAGATAAGACGGGTAAGTTGGTTAGGGCGGTAACCTACAAGCCCGACTTTGTCGGAGAAGGATGGGTGATAGAATGCAAGGGATTCGTTCCGAGCAATCACTCATTCCCTCTCAGACTAAAGATGTTTCTAGACTCTATCAAAGACCAAAACATTAGCGTGTACATACCTAAGAACCAAACCCAAGTTAACGAGGTTATAGAGCATATTAAAAATGGACATTAAATCATTAAAGCAGTACCAATACGACTCTATTGAAAGGTTGTATCAACTTATAGACGAGGTGTCTTTAATTGTTGGAAACACAGATGTAGAATCTGTAAACTCTGAAGTAAGGCGCATAACCAAGGCTCTTGCTGTTGAGTTGGAAGGAATTGATGAATCAGTAAAAGAATACAATAACATATGAGAGCATACGCAGTATCTGCAACATTGATTGCGGAAAACCCCGAGACTAAGACAATGACCTACAAGATTGAGTGGATAGACAAAAAAGGAGAGTCACGTACAACCCTTGCCTATGGAAAGGATATGTCAACAGCACTGAAGTCTGTTCTTCGACAATCTCAAAGAGATAGGATTGAACAAATCCCAATGTGGCTATGGCTTCTTTGTACTGTTATGATTATCTCAGCATTCACTGCCGTGGCTATTGTATCTAACGCACCATTAGTTTCTCTTTTTGGTGCTATTTTCGGAATAACATCTTTGTATCAATTAGTAGAGAGATACTTTAAGTATACCAAATAGTTGATATATTTGTAAACCAAATCGCAGAGAACCTGCGTGAGGAATGAAGGGGCTACGGCCCCTTTTGTGCCCTCTAGTGTAACCTAAATTCATATTATGACTTTAGACCCACAGCGTTGGATGATTAGAAACACAACACGCCTATCAAATAAGGCTAAGAGGTTTTGGACATCCATAACAGTTAAGGACGGGAGCATATATAGAATAGACGACAAGATGTACCAAGTCTATAAAGGCAAGTACCACTTCATTGGAGAAGTATGCCACATGTGTGACGACCTAGACGTAATTAAACAAAGTGAACTAATCAAATAACTATAAAAAATAAACTATGAAAAACGATTTTGATTTACCCGACGACTTCGCAGACTTTATTGATGAGTTGTCTACATCTGACAAGAACCAAAACGCCTGCTCTATCGACAATCCCGAATGTGAAGCCTGCGGTTCCTAATGTGCATGCAGTGTAGTGGTATGTGTGAAAAATGCACAAAGGAATTCATCGACAATAGATTAGAAAAATGCGCAACGCTGTTTGCTCATCTTGGAACAGACTCAACAGAAGAAGAAATAAAAGAGGCTTACGCCAAAGAGAGAATGCTGTTAGAGGAAATCGCCAAGGTAGACAAAGAGAAGAGCGACAGACTACTAGGAAGATGATTCAAAAAATTCAGTTAAATTACGATAAAATAATTCAAAATGCCCGATTACAAACACAAGAGCACGGGGGAGGTTGTAAGGTTTCCCTCAGTTCGGATAACGTGGAACGAGGACATGAGTCAAACCACGGAGACCTGCCTACTAACGGGTGAGGTAATATCCGATAATTATGATTTCGTACCGTTTGATGGCGAGTACAATGTAAAGATGAAGCGTGCCCAAAACGATGGCCGTGGTCTTCGATAACACTCGAGTAGTCAGAGTATAAAGACTCACCCCCACGGAAATGGACAAAAGCAGAGAGAGCGGCTTACGGGCCGCTCTCAATGTAGATATTCTCTCACCTCCTTTCTATTGGTTACTTACAATGAATGCATCCGCATTCCGAACTTAACCTTGGCGATATAGGACAATATTTTGGGTTACCACCAAACCCCGTTAAACTTTTTTCAGTCTGTTCTTTTTTACGATAGCTTGGATTTTTACGCATTAATAATCTTCAGAAGATTGTTGATACTTGATTGCTTCGTTTATGGACCTCAGTTCATCCTCTGCTTCCCTTATCAATTCTTCCGCGATGAAGACGTAGGATGTGTACTGATAAATGAGCTTACGAAGCTCTTCTACTCTATCTTCCATAACGTGAATATACAAAAGTAAAAATAAACCCCGCACGATGTGCAGGGCCTATTTTTACTTCTTTTTGTTCCAAACTCGTATGGCTTTTTCAACCCCCCTACTACCAATGTAGAAGGTTATGAAAGCTGTGTAGGTTGTCTCAATCAGAGGCAGATACGCTTTGTTGATAGTGAACGAACCGATGTTCCCGTCGGTCAGTATTATAAACAGAATCATTAGGGTCCATATCATAAAGCCCAAAGGACGTACAGACTTCGCCAAAATGTTATCACTAGCCATATCGGCTTGTAAGCGTTTTGTCAATTCCTTTTCATACTCCACCTCGGCTTGAGATATCTCTTCTTCGGTGAACTTGTATTCATCGATAATCTCAGCAATCTTACTGACACTACCCTTTTCTACTGCTTCTTTTGCACCGCCCGCTAGGGCTTTTAGCATTGATACAATATTCATAATTAGTATTTTAGTATTTCTGTTAACATTTGAGACTTGACAGTTTCAACTCCGTACTTAACACCGAAGTAAATGTACGAGTCAATGTAGAACTGAGCACGCTCTTCTTCGGGTAGAGACTGAGCAATCTGATGTATGTAGACCGCACGACCTCTATTAGAAGTCTCAGACTTGTCTATGATTCTCATAGTGTTGATGTTCTTGGCGCTAACCAAGTCGTCAACCATACTGCCCTTAGCTTTTTTAATGATTTGGTCGACCTTGCCCATTGCGCCCTCAATCTCCTTAGCCATGTATCCAAGCATGTCTTCGATACCTGCAGGTGCATCACTCATAATTTCTTTAGCAATCCACTGCTCTTGGTCCGCTGTTGAGCGTTTCTCGATAGGTTTCTTACCCTCTTTTAGAATCTTAGACAACTCCTTAGAGTGTAGACCCGTAACGGCCATAGTGGCGTTTACAGAGGTTCTTAGAAATTCAACCAACAGCATTTTAGAGGCGTCATCTCTAGATACAAATCTTTTCTGACCCGATTTAGAGGTGTAGTAAGGCTGTTTGCCCGATAGCGACTCAATGTTAGACGCAGATAAGTACATCTCATGAGCGACACTACCCGTAACACCTAGCATGCCTAGGAATCCACCGATGTTCATGTCACCACGGCCTTGTCCTTTGAATATAGGCAGACCGTTTAGTCTCTCCCAGCGTTCAAATCCTTTGGACCAATCCTCATCAGCGAACACGAAGTCTTCGGAGTCTGCTGTTAATGCATAGGTAGCCATGTTGATTCCCTTCAGTACATAGTTCTCTACGGCTGCAATCGGAGGGGTTGGGATTAAATCCATAATCAATCCTCTCTTAACCATTTGAATGCCAAAGTTCTTATCCCACCAAGACTCTTCCTCATCGTCACCGAACAATGCATTAGCCACCGCTTGGTATAGTGGGGCTAACAGCATCCATGTAGACGCTTGGAAAGCTGTAACCTCAGCGAGTGTACCCGCTAAAGACAACAATCCTTCTTTTCTGTTCTTAGCATCACCCATTGTCAGTTTTTGGAAGTCTAACGCAAGGTTCATCTTTTTATTCAACAAGAAGTTAGCAAAAGGCATAGCAACCATCTTGACTAAGTTCAATGCAGAACCCTTGGTCATCTCGTTGATTCTAGACTTGTCTCTTCTTGAGTTGATGTTCTGGTCTTTTACAGTCATCTGGTCTGCAAACTGCCCAGCGTCTAGATTAGGATTCGCAGCTTCAGCCGCCCAGTCTATATCATCAGCTTTTTTGCCTTCCTCTGATATTAAGTAGTCTACATAGTAGGCTAGCCAAGTAGCTGTTGCGGCCACTTTATCGGTCTCACGTAGTGCGGCAGTAGATAATTCAACACCTCTGTCGAATCTACTCTTGGTACCAATCTTCTTGCCATCACTTACGCTAAGTGTCTCTGTAACTACATCGCGTCTAGAGATACCGAAGTTCTCCATCAGTCTGCGCTTGTCGTTATGAATGGCCCAAGACTTCTCTCCCCGAACAAAGGCTGGGGTAATAGCATCTGCAATAGCCTCGATGTATTCTAATCTAGCAGCCATAGAGCGAGTCTCAATCAATGCATTCATAAGTGCAGAAGACTGCTTTACAATCTGCTCTATCGATGCACCGAAGAACGATACAACCGTTAGACTAGTCATGTAGTTAGCAAACTTCTTACCTCTCTTACCAAGCACCTCATCAGCGGCTTGATATTCCGATACATTAACTAGGTAGTTGTACACCTTCTTACGCATCTGTGAGCGCAACTCAGCAGAAGGAACAGCATTGACAAAATCCTTGTTGTTCTCGCTGGTCATAGCACTAATAGTAGCTACATCTCTTGCTGTTCTTGATTTTACCTCATTCTCAGTGTAGGTTCTCTCAAGCATTGAGTACATATTTAAATCAATGTACATCTTGTTTGACTTGAGCGCATCTTGATTTCTCTCGTATACGGCACCAGCAACAGCTTGAGCTTTAGACTGAGCGTGTTGTCTGAACGCTCTGGAGATGTCGTTAGTCCTCTCTAGTATCTCGTCAATGTTCTGAGATGTCGAAGCTATCTTACGGAATCCTAAAGGTAGGTAGTTGGCCTCCTCTTTGAATTGCATGCCCAAGAAGTTCTCAGCGTAGTCCTTGATTCTAGGCTCTTGAGATTTAAACATATCTCTGATAATACCCACAGCTTCAACTAGGTCTGTATCCTTCTCTAATTCAGACATGATATCCGAAAGATTCTTAGAGGTAGTACCTGTTCCGAAAAGCTCCATAGCTTCTTTAATCTGCTTGATATCATCATCTGATAATCTCTTATCGTTGGTGATAGCAATATCCATTGAGTTCTTCAACTGAATAACCCAAGCTGCATCAGTTACACCTTCGGGCTTCTGAGACAATACAGAGTAGATAAGCATTCTAGTCTGAGACTTCTGGTTGTCTAACTTCTTGTTGCTCAGCATGTTCTGCACCATCTTTGCAAATGCCGCTGCTTTAGCCTCCGCTTGAGCTACGTTGTTTCTCATGCTACCAAAACCGATAGCGTTCATAAACTTAGCTACAGATGCTTGAGAGTACCTCTTGAATATTCTACGGAAGAACGTAGGGGTCGTCTCAAAAAGCTTGTAGTAGCCCTCTCTAACTGAAGAGCCCGCACCCGTTGTTTCTGATGCTGTCATCTTTAACTCTCGGAGTCTTGCATTGCCTTCGTTTTTAGCGACTGCAACTGCTGATAGTGACTGAAGACCGTAAGTCTTACCGTTTGCTATAAAGTCAAACATAAAGAATTCAAGCTTCTTTAATTCCGTCAGCGTCAGCTTCTCTAGTCTTGCTCTAGATTTTCTCATGGCGGAGTCGAAATCAGCGTCTTCGTCGAATCCAAAAATCATAGCAAAGTCCTCATTGGACATCAGCAATGTTCTCCACTTCTCAAAAGTAGACATGATGGCGTCGTCAATGATAACGTCTCTTGTTTCTTTCTTGTCTTCCTGCTTCTGCTCTTCAAGCTTATCTAGGGCTGCGAGCAGTCCATCTACATCGTTCAAGTCTAAGCCTAGCTCATCAGCGATAGCTTCTAGCTTTTTCTGGATAGGGGTCATATCTCTCTGACGCAGAAGCTCTTGGTAGATACTCAACCAATTACCTCCATTGTCTATAGACATCTTAACAGCCTGCTCCATAAGCATAGCTTCCAGTCTCTGCTCAGCCTCAACATTAATCTCAGCGAATATCTCGTCAAAGTATACTTTAGCTTTACGCACGTCAACATAATCGTCAATGCTCTCGATGTAGATGTACGGCTTACTAAGAACCTTACCTTCTTTAGTGGTTTTAACACCTACTGCTTTTGCTGTATTCTCAAGGTCGTTGAGTGCATTAGCAAGAGTTTGAAGGCTCTCAAAAGAAAGCAACCCTGCGTCTACACTAGCCAAGTCTGTAATCTGATTGATGTAAGATGCAATAGGGCTTCTCGAAGACGGGCTCAATTTCTTGACGCGTCCCATGAGTTTCTTTTGTTGTGCTGTTACTTTTCTAATCAGCTTTGAATGCTCCTCAAGGTTCTTGGCCTCTATTTGCTTGTCGATAACGGCAGCAACAGCATCTACAAAGGATACAAATATCCCGTAGTTTCTAGCCTGCTTAGCTCCATTTCCATGAATCTTGTTGTTAGCAGACTTCATCATTCTGAGGATAGCCTTAACTTGTGCTGGCTTGATGCTTACACCTTTTAATCCCGTTAGGAACTTGATGGCTTCATCTACCATAGCGTCAGTTACACGCTTCTCACGTCTGTAGAGCTCCTTAGCTCTCTTGCGCCATAGTTTAGCTTCCTCACGCTCGTTCTTTAGTCTTTCTTTGCGCTCTTCTACGAATCTAGCGTTGCGGTCTTTCACACCCGCTCTGTATCCTGCCTTAGAGCCTTGATTGTATGATAAGGCTTTTTGATACACCAACTCAGCATCTGCCTTTGTGTATCCCAAGTCCAGCATTTCTTGAACAATCTCAGACTTCTTGAATCCCATCTCCACGAGGTCCTTGATGTATTGGTATACACCTGCTTGACGCATGATGGTAGATTCTCTGCTGTCAATATTTACTTGAGCCTTTCCTTTTTGTTTTTCGGTTGCCTTAAATGTAAGACCACCCATCACATCGGTAATAGCCATGTTTAAGAACTCATTGAGTGTCATGTTCTCAATCTGCTCCTTCTTAACGCTAGAGGATGGTATTAGAGCGGACTTTATGTATGCGAACATACCTAGCACCCAATCTTTAAAGTTAGAGCGTTTAACAGCGTCTACGATAGACTGACCCTTTGTTGCAATCAATGCTGAAAGCGCGTCAACTAAAGCCAACTCCTCGTTTCCTTTGTGTTTCTTTAATTGCTCTTTATATTCTTTAGTGCCTCTAGTTAGTTCAAATCCTTTTTCAAGTATAGCCTTAGACTTAGGGTCTGTCTTAACCGATAGATAGTTAATCCAGATTTGACCCATCTCGTTAATCTTCGTGTTGAACAGTTCAGACTCGCTGTTGTGCACGTCTTCGTTGATGAAGATTCTGTTGCCTCTTCTGACGCCCCAAATCTTACCGCTAGCCGTCTTCATTTTGTTCATTGCTGTTGAGTTGTTTATCAACTCCGTGAACACGTCTACACCTGTAGATAATTTAAAGTCTGGGAATGCCCTGTAGAGAATAGTAGACAGCCTTTCCGCATTCGTAGGATTCAGCTTGATAGATGCTCCTCTGAACTCGATGTTAGCTAATCCAGCCTGCACTGGAACGCGCTGAGTAAAGCGCTTAGACGTGCTCATCTTCTTGCCCTTAACACCTTCAAAAGCAGCAAACAATGCCAACTGAGACTGAATCTCGGGGAACAGATTAACAACACTCTCTGGGTTCTTGAATATACCTATAACCTTGCCTTTCGCCGCTGCGGGATAGTTAGGGTGGTCTGACTCACCCAATCCTCCGTTCTCTGTAATATCTATAGAGGTAAGCATAGCTAAAGAGCGCTGAGGAACATTTCTCATCTGTGGCTCGGTAATAACATCCATTACGTATCCTAAGTGTACTTTTCTTCTTTCAGACTCTGGAAGACCTTCAAGCAATGCTGCCGCTGGAGCTTTTGTTGGCTTACCAGCTTTAGGGTTCTCTTCGCCTACTGTAAATGCACCACCGTAGGTTATGTTGTTAGATAATTGAGCAACAGCCGCAATAGTCTTTAGTCCTTTTAAGAACTTGGTATTAAGAGTCTGAGAGATGTCTGTAATCCCTTGAGACTCAATGTTAGCTAGTATATCTCTAAGATGCTCGTTAGCTGTTTGTTTTTGTTTGATTGTAGCTCTAGTCAGCTTCTCCCCCTTCTTACCGATTCCAGTCTCAATCGCCTGCTCGTTTTCTTTTATAATATTGTTAGCTCTTTCTACAAAAGCCTTCAATGCCTTCTGTTTGTTCTCTAACGGGAAGTCAGTTAGGTTATCATAAAGAACGCGTAGAACAGCCTCGTTGCTCTCCATAGAAGAGTTACCCATACGCACAATACCCATAAGAACATGGCCTCTAGGTATCTTGCCGCTCTCCCAAGCTTTATCGTATACCTCTTTATTCTTTCTGTATACTTCCTTAGCGGAGTTGATTTGGTCTAACGCTTTTTGGTCCTCGATGTTAGCCCATCCTAATTTGCTGTGCTTTTTAGATGCGCCATGGAATCCTAGACCACCCATTAGATTAGTAATCAAATTACCAGTGTATGGGTTTACTACATCTCCAGTAGTTAATTGGTCTGAGATAGAGAATATCATAGGGATTCCCTGCCAATCCTTGTAGTTAAGACCTTTGTAAGTCTTCCCAGTTCTACGCTTTAAATCCGCTAGATTAATTTTATCAGATTCTGGCTCTGTTTCTTTTTTGTATTTGTAGTCTATCTTAGCCTCGTTACCGATTCTATTCATCTGCTCGACCATAACCTCAACAGGGTCAAGACCCATCTCTTCCAACTGCTCTTTCAGAGACATTGCTTGTCTCATAAGTGTTGGCGACGGTGGACGTATAGACTCGTTAGACGGCTCTACTGTGACCTCATCTGCCTGCTCTTTCTGAGCTTCTGATTTAGCATCAGACTTGCTTCTGTCAATCTCGATGTACTTCTGCTCACCGATATTATAGATGCCAATCTCTCCACGCTCATCACCTAGTCTGTAGGCTGTTGCTTCTATGTCGTATACCTCTGATACGTCTAGGAAGAACTCACCATCTTGAATCCAGCCGCCTACATTACCCTTAGGGTTTTTAAGTGCCTCTTGGTTAATCTTATCTAGAACCTCGGGCGATATACCTTTGTTAGGGTCACCTAGTACATTTTCGTTTATGCCATCCGCAACGGCAATACCAACAA
>Ga0208767_1002372_pt1 | contig 14310 bp, 18 predicted proteins | sample VirMetDEL_Mar_21_FD_184514 | JGI IMG/M metagenome (GOLD analysis project Ga0208767, IMG submission 184514) | Aqueous microbial communities from the Delaware River and Bay under freshwater to marine salinity gradient to study organic matter... | ecosystem: Environmental > Aquatic > Marine >... | reverse complement strand
CGCGCTTATCGATACCTCATTGGCTGATAAGGGTGATGGGCAGACCTCTCTCTTAGACGGTTATCATTACTATGGTACTGAGGCTAATACGCTCGAATATGGGTTAAAAATCGAGAGCCCCATTGTGTCTAGGTATCGCGTTGATACGACATCCACTGCAAATACCACAACGATTAGCCTTATAGGTGATCAGTCGCTGATTGATGACTTTGATCCTTCGCTACCTGATGGCTCAGTTGATGTCGATAATAACGCCGTGCCTCATCCCAGATACCCCCGACTCTCTGAGAGCATCTATGATAATAAGTTTTTCTTTCCTAGCACCATAACGGCCACGACTAACAGTGACGGTCTAAGTGTATTTCAGTGTGCCTTGACCTCTAGATCTGAGAGTTACACCAACGCCGACATCTCAGCAGGCTTAGACCTGTTGAGTATATCGACCATCTTAGAGCTTAAACAGCATGAGCTGGGAGACCAAGAGATAAAGCGGTGGCCTGAGGTGATCAATGATGTGCTGAGGACTGATGGTCCATCGAGCACGCAAGGTCTGACAGGTGGTCTTCTTAAGTGGCGCTTGAATGGCACGAGAGGCTTTTGTTTCTCGGCTGTCTAATACTCGCGTTTCTCCTCAGCTGTGGCTTTGGGCGTCTAAGCAGGGCTTGATTGACCGCTCGCGAGAAGATGTATTCTTAGAGCATGATAGAGCTCGATATTGGCCAAGTGCAGACAGCGCTCGACCTCTTGCAGATGATCGCTCTCGTGTATGGTATCCGCTCAACATCGGTCAAGGTAGATCGTATGATATGCGCGGGAGAAGAGACGAGTACAATCATGGAGGTAGAGAGGTCTTAGAGTCTGTTATCTCAGCACCTCGAACCGGCCTTGCATTCCCGATTGATATACCCGCTTCTTACTATCAGATCTTTGAGGATAGGCTATTAGTCGAGGAGTCGTTAGGGCTGCCAAGCTCAGCAGGGTCTACGGTTTATGACATCTTGGTCAAGTTTAGAAAGTACGTTGCCTCAGGCTCAGACTCTCTTGAGGGCCAAGAGTTTGAGCAAGTCTTCCAAGCGACACATGAGAGCGTCGCGTCTTTTGGTGGTTCTGATATAGGCTACTTCATTCATTTAGACCCTGCTCAAGATCTCAGTGATAATGAGAGCTTCGCGAACTGGCCAGATTCAGATCGAGTGTTGATCTATCGAGCGTCTAGGATCTCAGGTGATCGACCAGGTATCGCGCTTCTAAAGTTGTTAGAGTCAGGTGGCGGTGAGGGTGTCAATGGAACCTATGATGTCTTCACCGCTGGCCTCAACTTAGACTCATCTCAAATAGATGAAGGATCCTTCTTGGCCGCTGACAGTACAGCGCTCGCGACGATTGATACTTTTATTAGCGGTGATAGCTCTGACATCAGGAAGTTAGTTGAGAGCATCCTGAAGATGCTTGGCGCGGCTATCGTTATGAAGCGAAACGCCACAACAGGCACTAGCAAGCTCACTCTAATCTCACTAGCCACCGACCTAGCCTCGAAAGTAGAGCTTACCATCAACGCCGGTGAGTGGCTGACCGATCCGCCGCCATCATGGGGAGTTTCAGAGGATATAGTCACACAGATAGAGTATCAGTATGATTATGATCTAGTTGAGCAGAAGTATGTCTCTAATGTGGTCTTTAATCATCAGGAGGCTATCAACCGATATGGAGGCGAGCGCGCCAAGATTACCCTCTCTCTACCTGGCTTGACTTCGGCGCAGTTTGGACGAGGAGCTGGTGACCGCTTCGCTCAGTTCCTACCTATCTCTCAACGCATCTTTAACATTCTCTCTAATCCTCTTAGGGTGTGGCGCGGATCGATAGGAAGCGGCCAGAGTATGACGCTCGATGTGGGCTCTTATGTGGCTGTGAGCTCTCCTCATCTCAGGGGATACTCTGATGAGTATGGGGTGACTGATGGGATAGGGATGATCACAGCCATTAGACAAGAGCTGATGAATGAGGGTTGTGAGTTAGAGATTGTCACAACAGGCCTAACGCCTGTCGCTTGGAACGCTACAGCGCGCGTCACCTCTGTCACGCTCAGCTCAGCCACAGTCGCCACTGATGACTTCAGCGGCTCTAGTGTCGATGATGTGAGCTTCTTCCAAGCGGGTGATGAGGTCGATTATCTCCCACGAGGCAACCACGATGGAGCGATCACAGGTCTAGAGATTCAGTCAATCTCAGGTAACGTCATCACGTTCACCACACCCCACGGCATCACGACGCTTAACGGCACCTTAGAGCCCTCGACATATGCAGACGCGAGCGTTGACCATAGAAGAGATGCCTATCTTGCTAATAGTTCTGATATCATTAACACAACAGTAGACGCGCAGGAGTTCTCTTAATGCCTACTAAAGCAGACCTTGAGGTGACAATCACCGACCTTCAACACCAAGTGAGACGCCTTGAGCGCTCAATCGGTCAAGCTCAACTCGATCTTCAGGAGCTCCCTGAGCGCCTCGTGAACTACCCTCGACCTCAGCGCAGTGAGCAGAGCTCAGTTGCCATCGACCGCGCTTTGGCTGAGTGGTCGTCAATGGTCGAGGAGCCTGACCAACGGATCAATACATACATCCGATCAATGGAGGGTATCGGGTGGACGTGGGAGAAAGAGTACGTCAAGAACGGTCAGTTCGCTTGGTGTGGCGCTTTCGCGGCGTTCTGTTACACGGCGGTGAGCTTCAAGACTCGTCAAAAGATTTTCCCCTCATGTTATCGCCTCTATTCTAACTGGTCGCAGACCTCACGCAGGATCGAGCCGCGTGATATGCTCCCTGGTGACATCGTGGTTGTGTACAGCTCAGCGCGTGCTACATGGGGTGACCACATCACGCTCTGCCGAGTGGCTCCGATTGATGGCAAGTTTGAGACGCTTGAGGGCAACGCTCACGGCACCTTAGGCGATGGCTCTCATGGTGAGGGCGTCATCGCTCGCGAGCGCAGCCTTGATGAGGTGGCCTTCGTCTACCGCTTATTAGCTGAGGACTTCGATGAGTGAGAAGCAAACCATCACTGAGAAAGCAGGAGGGCGCAAGGCTACAGCGTTCTATGCGACGCTCGCTAGTTGCCTACTCTTGGCGCTCCTCGATAAAGCACACACCGAAGTGTTAGGGCTCATTGATACGCTGTTCTTTGTCTATGCAGGAGCCAACGTGATGGCCAAGCGCTCAGGAGCTCCACAGGCTCAGCCTGCTCCTCAGCCAACTGCTCAACCCCTTCCCCCTTCCCCCCAACCTGAGACTACACTGGAGAAGCCATGAGACTCGGAGTTCAATACCCTATCCACGCAGGTGGATACCTCGCCACCTACAACGCCTCAGCGGTCAACGATACAGACTGGCACACCCTCGCCTCTGAGGACTTTTATGACACTCGGACAGGCACACAGCTCTCAAGCGGATTGAAGTTCGCTTATGTTCAGTTCGTCAGCGGATCAACCGACACGGTAAGCTATGGCAAGTTGCGCGCTCGTGTCGCGGCGGGTGATGGCGTCGCTAACACTGACGGCGTGATTCCTGTGCTCGGCTCATTTGATGTCGATGTGCAAGCGCTCGTGAGCGGTAACTCAGTGACCTCAGTGGCATATAAGAAGGCTGCAGGCTCTGACACGTTTATCGTTTATGCTGGCTTCAACGCCACGACCAACGCTTAAGGGGTGATCCATGAGTATTAACGCTAAACCATGGGAGGGCGCAGGGGGCGCGGCTACAGTCCCAGACGCGAGCGAGACCACTAAGGGCAAGATCAGGATCGCGACGAGCCTAGAGGCCTCGACTGGCACTGACGACCTAACAGCGATGACCCCTGCCAAAGTCAAGGCGCGCATCGATGCGGCGCTCGTCGGTGGTGTCGAATATAAAGGAGACTATACAGGTCAGAGCTTGGTTACTGCTAAGCAGGGGGATCTGTATGTATCGAACGGTGACCAGACTTTGGCTGGTGTGTCACTGACTAATAATGATCACATCATCTTCAATCAAGACGCAGCCGACCCTGTTACTGCCTCGATGTTCGATGTGATCGACAACACAGAGACGCCAGCCTCAGAGACTGTGGCGGGTGTTATTGAGATCGCCACCAACGCCGAAGCAACAGCGGCGAGCGCTACAGACAAGGCTCTCGTGCCAAGCAACATTTCGAGCATTGATCTAAGTCAGGCTGATAACACAACCTCAGGCTTTATCAGTGACATCACTAGCGAGAGCCTCAACGACCTGTCTGACGTGAGCTATACAGCAGGCGCAGGGATTGATAACTATGTCCTGACCTATGATCACTCAACTACCTCGTGGGGTGCAGAGGCGGCGGCTAGCGGTGGTAATCAGATCACCCTCATAGATATTAAGACAACAAGCTTCACCGCTGTCTCCAATGCTGTTTATGAGATTCAGAGCTCTTTGACTGTGACCATGCCAGGTTCACCGAGTGAGGGTGATCTGATCGGCTTCTATGCACAAGGAACCGCGACACCATCACTGACGGTGAGTGGCACGATTGAGACCATTAATAATGTGCAGACAACCTCAGCCACCATTGAAGTCAATAAGCGGAATGTTGTTTGGTGGGGATATGACGGAGCGCGCTGGCAACAGCTCAACGACTCCATCAAGGTGGCCACAGTGTCTCTCGCTGGCGTCTTGGAGACTGCGAGCAATGCCGAAGCAACAGCGGCAACAGCTACAGATAAAGCCCTGACACCATCAAACATTGGGTTTATTGACCTAAGCGATGCTGACAACACGACCTCAGGCTTTATCAGTGACATCACGAGTGAGAGCCTTAATGACCTATCTGATGTTGCCTATACAGCAGGCGCAGGGATTGACAACTACGTCTTAACCTATGATCACTCGGCCACCTCATGGGGTGCTGAGGCAGTGCCATCAGCGGCTTCAGCTTCAGAGACTGTAGCAGGTGTCATTGAGATCGCGACCAACGCAGAGGCGGCCGCAGGTACAGCCACAGACAAGGCGCTCGTTCCAAGCAACATCTCAAGTGTTGACCTAAGCCAAGCTGATAATACGACCTCAGGCTTTATCAGTGGGATCACAGGCGAGAGCCTCAACGACCTGTCTGACGTGAGCTATACTGCAGGCGCAGGGATCGATAACTATGTCCTCACTTATGACAACTCAACCACCTCGTGGGGTGCTGAGGTAGTACCGAGCGCGAGTGCTGCGAGTGAGACTGTGGCGGGTGTGATCGAGATCGCGACCAATGCTGAAGCAGCTGCAGGGACCGCAACAGACAAGGCGCTCGTTCCTAGCAACATCTCAAGTGTTGATCTAAGTCAGGCTGATAACACGACCTCAGGCTTTATCAGCGGGATCACAGGCGAGAGCCTTGATGATTTGTCTGACGTAAGTTACACAGCAGGCGCAGGGATTGATAACTACGTCCTGACCTACGATCACTCAACCACCTCGTGGGGTGCTGAGGTAGTACCGAGCGCGAGTGCTGCGAGTGAGACTGTAGCGGGTGTGATCGAGATCGCTACTAACGCAGAGGCGGCCGCAGGTACAGCAACAGATAAAGCTCTTGTTCCGAGCAACATCTCAAGTGTTGACCTAAGCCAAGCTGACAACACAACCTCAGGCTTTATCAGCGGGATCACAGGCGAGAGCCTTAACGACCTGTCTGACGTAAGTTACACAGCAGGCGCAGGGATTGATAACTACGTCCTGACCTACGATCACTCAACTACCTCATGGGGTGCAGAGGCCGCGACTGGTGGAGGTATCTCTAGCGTTTCTGAGGACTCAGAACCTACGCTTGGTGGTGACCTGAAAGTAGCTGGCTACGCGATCACCTCAGCTTCTAACGGCAACGTCACGATCAATCCTGATGGCACAGGTGATATCAGCATTGGCGCTGACATCATCCCAGACGCAGACGCCACCCACACCATTGGTGATGAGGATAACCGCTTCATCAGTCTTTACTCTGATGTGAATGGCGCAATTCGCTTCAAAGCTAAGAACGATCAAGGCTCAGCGATCACTAAGGGCCAAGTGGTCTATCTTAAGGGTGTAAGTGGTACCGTCCCCACCGTAGGGCTCGCTCGCGCTAACAGTTCTTCGACCATGCCAGCTTTTGGTCTAGCGCTCGCCAACGCCAACGATCAAGCAGAGGTCCAAATCATCACCTTTGGCAACCTCACCGACTACAACACAACCACTTACAGCCTCAGCGCTAATGATACGGTGTTTGTCTCAGCGGCTACCGCAGGAGCTCTCACTAACTCAGCGCCAACGGGTGAGGCCAACCTCATCCAGAATATTGGTCGAGTTGTGAGGGCTGACGCTAGTGCAGGCATCATCAAGGTCGGCGGGGCTGGTCGCTCAGCGGCTACGCCTAATCTCGATCAAGATAAGGTGTTCCTCGGCAACGCATCTAACCAGGCGGTGAGCACTGCGCTGAGCGCGATTAACCTGACCTCATTTAACGATGATCTAGGTTCAACGTATCAGCCTTTAGATACAGGTCTGACATCTATTGCAGGGCTCACGACGAGCGCTAATCAGATGCTTTATACGACGGGCTCAGATGCCTATGACGTGACGAGCATCACCGCAGCAGGTCGGGCGATCCTCGATGATGCTGACGCAGCTGCTCAGCGTACAACGCTCGGCCTCGTGATCGGTACTGATGTGCTCGGAGAGGTCGCAGACGATAGCACCCCTCAGCTCAGTGGCGACCTAGACACGAACGGTCAAGACATCATCACCACGAGCAACGCTGATCTTGATCTTGCTCCTGATGGCACTGGTGTCGTCGCCGCTAGAGGTAATACTACAGGAGGCAACAATACAGGGGCATTCAAGCTCTACTGTCAGAATAATAGTCATTGGGTCGGCTTTAAATCTCCTGTTCATGATGACTATGGAACCTCAATCATTTGGGAGCTCCCAGCGGGTGATGGATCTCCCAATCAAGTGCTCAAGACAGACGGCTCAGGCGTGCTCTCGTGGGTCGATCAGTCAGGGGGCGGTGGTGGTGGTTCAGCGCCAGCTGTGACCTCTGCCTCTCCCAGCTCTGACTATACGATCAGTACGACGACAGGCATTGAAGAGGTCTTCCTACTCACGCCAAGCGCCGACATCAATGTTAATCTCCCTGCAGCTGCTACAGCGGGAACCGGCTATCGCTATCACATCAAGAATCTGTCAGGGTCATATAATCTAACGATAGACCCCAATAGCACAGAGACAATCGATGGTGTCGCTACATTCTCCACACAGAGCCAAAACGAGTCGATCACATGCGTGAGCAACGGCTCTAACTGGTTCATCATCTAAGAGAGGGCGCTATGGGTTATTTGAACGCTTCTAGTCTGTTGAGTAACGTCTCAACGCTAGCCGACACGACTTTTACTAAGCAAGCAATTAGCACTACACTAGTTGCGCTGGATGACTCAACAATCACATACACACCGACCGCAGGAGCTAAGAAAGTCGTGTTTGAGTGTGATGGAGCCATCGCTTGGAGCCCTGACGCCCCTGGCTCTTATATGTGCGTAAGGCTACAGTATTCTACTGATGGTGGTTCTAGTTGGACTACTATCACAGGCACTGAGCTATTTGCAGGCAATGACTCTAGCGCTAATGACTACAACTGGCACGCCTACTCATGGAGCTGTCAAGTGGATGCATGGACGGGATCAAGGCAGCTTCGTCTTTACGCTCGCAGTCATACGAGCTCCACAGACTTCACATGGGGTCGCCAATATCTTAGTCCAGCATCTGAGGGCGCAGGGGCCACCCCTGTGATCACTGTGACATCACTGATGGTATGAGGGTTTATGAGCTATAACAATCATCTATTTCTGCATAGGTCGAGCACGAGCGCACCTGCACGCCAGACGATAAGCACCACATATACTGAGCTTACAGGCTCGCGATGTGCTGTGAACCTGAGACGCACGAGCTCAACGATATATTATAAATATTGTTATTATTGGGCCTCATATGTAGAGCTCTCTGATACTTCAACATTTGAGAAAAGTTTGCTTCATGTAAAGCTACAAAAGAGCAATGATAACTTTTCATCTAATATCGTTGACATCGATGGCACACGGCACAACGTCAGCGGGGACACGATTGAAGATAATGACTATTATTTCAAGCCATGTACTGCGATGTTTATTGTAGAAAACTTTTCACCCTCTACGCATCTCAGGCTAGTTGCTCGATCTTACAGCACTTCTCAACGTGCATATCTTCACAGATCATTTAGCTGGGATGGCTCGGACTCTGATGAGCAATACTTCAATACATCGCTTATAGTTGCGGAGCTAAACACATGAGCTATTTTGCAGAGGGTCCATTCTCTAACCCTGTATATCAACGCACTGCTAACACAGTAACTCAGACCTCTTCGACATCGGCTAACACCTTCTCTGCAATCACTGGTACAGAGGTTACATATACGCCGACAGCATCGGCAACCAGTGTTATCTTTGAAGCCAGCTTTTTTATGCAGCAGACCACCGACCGTTTTTTTCAACTCTTTAGGATAGAGTATGACACCACGGGCGCTGGTTCATGGGCTGAGTTTAATGTGAGATATAGTAGAAATATCGGTAACTCAGGGGCGTCTACACAGTCATATAGAGACTTGCGTCACTTCCGATGGGTTCTGCCTGCCTGGTCAGGCGCTAGACCTTTGAGGGTGTCTGTAGGCTCGCATAGTAGCGGACGTGAAGCTAACTATCATGGGCTAACAGTGTGGGATGGTGCCTCTGCTGGAAGCCCTACCACAGTTTTAACTGACACTTGCGTTATGGTGTATGAGATATGATTAATGTAAATCTACCTGAGATTCCTAAAGAGGCGGCGGTCTACGTCGTGGCGGCTGTGGTCGGCGCTGTGCTGATCTTCGGTGTGTGGTCCATCGGCGTGGCTTCAGGAGCACGAGCTGCTCGTGAGGAGATGCAAGTCGAGATCGATAAGAAGTCAACGCGAATCCTTGAGCTTGAGGGCAAGGTCACCAAGACCGAAGCTGAGCTCATCGCTTGCAAAGCTCTAAAGGAGGGTGAGTGCATCCTCAAGTGTGAGCCTATATGTAGAGAGCGAGTACAGCGCGCGCTAGATGTCAGGGGGGCTCTATGCTCTCCATCGCACTAACGCTCGCTCTGCTTCAGCCCCTGCCAGCGGTGACCGTCGGCGCTGATACTGACCTTGAGCTTGATGATGCTTTGACGATCCCAATGGGTGAATACTTACCACCTATTAAGGGTGAGCGCTTAATCATTGATCATGAGATCTTGGTCACGCTCGACGTTAACAGCTGGCTCAGGCTTAAAGATGTCGTGTTAGGTCAGGGTGATATCTGCCAAGCCGCTGTCACTGCTACAGCTATGGTCTGCCAAGAGCAATCTGAGAAGATGCTCACTAAGGCCAAGGCTGAAGCATCCAAGCGAAAGGCTGCAGACGCTGAGGTCATCGGCTCGCTCAAACGTCAGCTTGATAAGTCTAAGGACTTGGCGGCGCTCAACGCTCAGAAGCGAGATCATTATAAGTGGGCTCTCGTCAGCGTCTCGGCTGTCACTGTCGTTGTGACCTCAATCATGGTAGTACAGATGTATGAGTGAACTAGAGATCATGGCCATCGTCGTCATCGCCACCCTCATCACGATATGGAGACAGCTATGGATATGAGCGCCATCGACATAGGGACACTGGTCGCCTTGGGGGGTATGCTGTGGAAAATGACCCAAGATCGAGCGGCTCACGCTGAGGAAATGGGGCGTTTAAAACAGCAGGTCCTATCTCTAGAGGCCAGGGCCAGTGGCTATGATGCGAAGTTCGCCTCAGTCGAGCGCAAGCTTGAGACTTTAATAGAGGCCGTCGCTCGGATCGAGGCGACGCTAGAGGCTAGCCGCAACTACCAAGCGCGGACGCCAATCCCTCACAGACGGGACAACTGAGCCAAGAGTCGATCTGATCCACCATCAGAGATCACCTCACTCATCAGCTGTCGGGCTTGGTCGAGCTTCTCACCCTCGTAATGAGCTGAGACGCTGAGACTCTCCCAGAAGTAAGGATTGATCAGATTCTTACCAACGGCGCGAGAGTCAGCGCCGAGAGGTAGAGCGGGGAACTCATCGCGGATCTTCTTGACGATCGGCTTAGATGTACCCATGTCACGCCACCACTCAGGGTTGAGTCTCGATGAGCGGATAGTAGAGCAGATCAACCACGAGTAGAAGAAGTCGCGGCGCTGATCTGCGCTGAGTGCCTCTAGGTCCACTAGGAGCCGATTGGCCACATCGATAGCCTCACTCTTAGTGATGCCGTGATGGTCGAGCGCCTTGGCTAGATCTCTCATCGAGTTAAAGTCTCTCACTGGTGTTGGGCGTGACGGTTGAGCGCGTGACGGTTGAGCAACCTCTTCACCAAGAGCCTGAGTCCGTAACTCTTCGCGCTCATCGTCGCTCATGTTGAGGAAGTCATTGAGGTGGTCAGCGCTGACCGAGAGACGACCTTGAATCACATGCGCCTCCACTGAGGGCTCAGGAGCTGGCTGAGGTTGCACAGGTGCAGAGGGCTGAGGAGGTCGCGAGGGCTGAGGCTGTCGTGATGGCTGAGGAGCTCGCTGAGGTCGTGGCGTTCGTGAGACCTCCTCACCGATAGACTGAGCGGTGATCCTCTCGCGGTCCTGCTCGCTCATGTTCACGCTATCAGCCATCTCATCGACGGAATAGACACCACTCACAGCATCGGGAACGACAGCGCGACAAATACCCGCCAACGCTCGCACCCTGATCATAGATCGTCGGTGCTTCTTCCACATCGCTTTATTGAGGTGACCTGCAGCCTCTGCATCCCTGATCGTGTACTCATAAGTGTGAACGACATCCTCAGGCTCATCAACGCGCGCCATCTCGTAGACGCAACGCTCGTCAGTGAGGACGGTAAACCTCATGAATCGGATGAGACCTGAGGACCTGGCGATAGCGGCCAACCCATCAGCGTTGAGACAGGGCTTGCCTTGGATAACATGTGTATTCATGCTCACTCGGCCAAGGTCAAAGTCGAAGTGATGAGCAAAAGCTGAGTAGCACAGAGCGAGCTCGCCAGCCTTGCGGGTGTCGTTGTTGGTGAGGATTGAGGCATAATGCCAGAGCTCCTCAACCGTCTTGGGGATGAAGAGGAGAGGCTGAAACGGTAGAGAGTTAAGCTTTGCTTGTAGATTCATTCTGATATATCCTGTTCTCCTGCTTTGGTTAAGAGGCAGATGAGACGGTGGGTCATAGATGGGGTCGAGAGAAGCGTTGGTCTGCTCCACTCTCGACCCCGTTTATTATAGGAAAGTAAGCGCGGTGATGATCACGAGCGCGGTGATGATGAAGAACTCCTCAGCTGTCATCGTCGTAGCTTTCGAGCAACGTATGCAGAGAGGCGGATAGCGCCACGAGCAACGCTGAAGCGGTTGATAGGCTCAGCGACTCGCTCAGCGATGTCAACACCACGAAGCGCGGCGAGCTCCACGTCAGTGATGGATGGGGTCTGAGGCTCAAGGGTGAGCTTGACAGGCTTGAGATCATAGCAAGTAGGTTGTGGATCAGTAATACACATCAGTCAGTCTCCTTGATTCGGATGGTCTTACCATCATAGAGCGTGATGGTCTGGTCGAGGTCAGAGGTGAGATAGAGCTCTCTGAGCTGTTGTTCTACCTCAGGCTCTTGCTCGTAGCGCTTAAGTAGCTTCTTAGCTGTCACCTCTACATCTTGACCCCATAGTGAGTCAGCGACGATGAAGACAGCCGAGCGTGGCAGATCGTTGTAGTTATCAGATAGGTCAGGTCTAAAGTCTGTAGCCTCAAAAGGTGCAGGCAGATCAAGCGCAGCGCATAGCTCATTCGCCTTGGTAGCCATACGACCTGCAACATCTACAGATGGTCGAGTATGGCCGCCGATGATCTGGCTGAGGTAGCTTGGTGTGATGCCGACAGCTAATGACAGCTCACGACTCTTAATAGCTCTGAGTAGAGCCTCTTTGTGTAAGTTCATGTTTCTCTCACAGAGTCAGAAGTAAAAGATAGTTTATGTTTGACACCTCATTAACTTTATGTCAAGTAGATTATGTAAACTTTATTTAGCTTCAGATTGAGGGAGATCAAAACATGAAACAGCATGAGGCTTTATGCCTAGCAATCAATTGTCCTGTAGGAGACGCGGCCAAGTTTGTGCTCGTGGCTCTCGTGGCCAAGCTCGACTGGGAGACATGGGCCAAGCCTATGAGCGTCTCTTATATAGAGAAGGCTCTGAGGACTAAGAGCAGGTCAACCATCTCAAGAGGCTTGGCCGAGCTCCAGACCAAAGGCATCATCGAGCGCCATGATATTGAGGGTCGAGCTGATGGCGTGAGGCTGGTCAAGCTCAACACTTCAGCGCTCTCCAGCCTATGTCAGACTGACACACCCCCCTCTGTCACTGTGACACACCCCCCTATGTCAGAGGGACATACCCCCTCTGTCAGTGTGACATACCCCCTATGTCAGCCTGACACACCCCCTATGTCAGAGAGACACACCCCCTATGTCACTGTGACAGACAATATAATCAGTAATAATCAGTTATCTAATCTGAATGATAATCAGTCTTCTAATCTGTCTAAGCAGACCAAGAGCTTAAACAGCGCGATCAACTGGGACGGATCAGAGGAAGAAGCTGAGAAAGATAACTCATCCTATTGGGGTACCTCATCAGGTCGAGAGTTCAAGCCGACTCCACAGCCAAAGAGAGAGAAGACTATCAAAGAGAAAATTAAAGATGCTGAGGAGCTGATGAAGAGGAGCTATCGATGAAGAAGCTTGATCTAACACCATTTCTAAACTCAATCCCTCACCTCAAAGAGCAAGCGCGAGCTCGTGCAGCTGCTGAGGGTCGAACCACTCTCTTTTCAGATCACAGCCATCTGAGGCCTGACAACCTCGAAGCTCATGACTTCGTTGACCTCGACGCTGGCTATCTTCGCCCTCGGCTCGTTCCTCATTGCGGTGAGTGTCAGGATGGTTGGAACTATCGTTGGCTGCCTAATCGATCAGCGCAAGAAGCGCAGATGTGTCACAAGTGTGAGCGTCCTAGGCGATGGCTTAAGCGACTCGACAAGATGAGGCTTCCAAGCGATGCTATCAACATGAGCTTCACGACCTATGACGCTGACTCAGATGAGCAGAAACAACAGATCGACTCTATGCTCACATACCTCAGGAGCGGTCTAGATGGTCAGCCTCAGGGCCAATACTTCTATGGTCCTCCTGGCAACGGCAAGACCTCACTGCTCTACTGCTATGCTCGTGAGGCGGCTTATCTCGGCGTGAAGGTTCGATACATCTCTCACATCGGGATCATGAACAAGATTAAGGCGAGCTGGAAGAACAAGGACGCTCAGGACCCTCTCAAGGATTGGCTTGCAGGTATCGACCTGCTGCTTATTGATGAGTTCGCTGGCGTTGGTGGGAGCGCCAATAAGAGTCCTTGGTGGCTGAGCCAAACGGTCGAGCTCATCCAAGAGATCTACCAACAGTGGAGCGCCGGTGAGCTCGCTGTCGTGATGACGAGCAATGTCTATCCTCAACAGCTCCTTAACATCTTCAGCTCTAATCCAGCAGTCAAGAGCAGACTCGGCGCGATGTTCCGTAGACCTTGTGAGATGGTCGGCAGAGATCGGCGCTTAGATCAGGTCGACATGAGCGCTTGGGGCGTGAGATAGGCCGATATGTTAAAGATTATAGGATCTTAGTAATATGCTGATTCTTAGATGTAAGATTGGGGTACTAACTCTGCTCGCAGTGCTCCTCAAAAGAAAAGACCCCACCTCAACAGCTGAGGCAGGGTCTAGGCTCGGTGTTCGCTACGGTGCTCAGGATGAGCTTATGAGCCGTAAACTAAGTTAACATTTATCCTTGACAGGTTCAAGAGCCATCAGCTAGATTAGTCATCCCCTCACCTGCACACATAAGACATGAGTCTTTGTGCTCTTTGATTTTCATTCTGTATCACTGGTTTTCAAGAAAAGCAGGTGAGGACCACTATCTACTAGAGAGGCGCGATGAAGGCTGAGATTAAAGATGTGATCGTTGGTGTTAGATTCAGCTCTTACGAGGCTGATGTCTTAGACCGTATCGCTCGGCGTCTCGGCTGGTCTCGCTCACAGCTACTTCGAGAGCTGTTCTCTAGGTTTATTGACGAGCACCCTGACCCGGTGAAGGAGTTACAACAGTGATCAACAGGATTACACTCTGCGGCAACGTCGG
>Ga0208767_1002371_pt1 | contig 14313 bp, 10 predicted proteins | sample VirMetDEL_Mar_21_FD_184514 | JGI IMG/M metagenome (GOLD analysis project Ga0208767, IMG submission 184514) | Aqueous microbial communities from the Delaware River and Bay under freshwater to marine salinity gradient to study organic matter... | ecosystem: Environmental > Aquatic > Marine >... | reverse complement strand
AAGACCGTCTAATGACGCTGGCAACGGAAGAGACAATGCTATTGATTTAGGCCAGTCAGGTAACCGTTTCAAAGACATTTACGCCACTAACGGCACTATCCAAACCTCCGACCGTAATGAAAAGCAAGACATTGAAGCACTGTCTGATGCAGAGCAACGTGTTGCTGTAGCGGCTAAAGGATTACTACGTAAGTTCCGATGGAAGTCTGCCGTAGAAGAGAAAGGCGACGACGCTCGTATCCACTTTGGCATCATTGCTCAAGACCTACAGGATGCGTTTACTGCTGAGGGCTTGGACGCTGGACGTTACGGTATGTTTATTAACTCAACTTGGACTGATGAAGAAACTGGTGAAGAGCGTTCACGAATGGGTGTGCGCTACTCTGAGCTACTTGCATTTATTATTTCGGCTATTTAAGGAGCTAACTAATGGCTACATGGACTATATCTACAATGGAACACAACGTGTCAGACGGCGGCGTTATCGTTGCACACTGGCGTGTAACTGAAGTAGACGGCGATCATTCTGCTTCTGCTTACGGCACTTGTTCTTTTACACCTGATGCCTCTGCTGACGACTTCGTACCTTACGCAGACCTTACTGAGTCTGTTGTATTGGGTTGGTGCTGGGCTAACGGTGTTGACCAGAGTGCAGTTGAGGCTTCATTGACAGCTAACATCGCAGAACAAAAGAACCCTACGGTTGAGGACGGTGTACCGTGGTAGTCCTACAGGTTCTATCTGACTTGGCGGCTATTGCGCCTATGGTCGTCACCGTATGCTCAATCATTGCGGCAGTAACGCCTACGCCAAAGGACGACGCATGGCTGGCAAAGCTGTATAAGTTCATTGACATCATGGCTGTTAACGTCGGCCACGCAAAGAAGTAAGGATTCGTTATGTCTGATCTAGAGCAAGCAATAAGTCGGTTAGAAGCTCACGAGCGTGAATGTAGTATTCGCTACGAAATGATTCAGATGCAGCTTGACGAACACAACAAGCGCTTTGACCGACTAGAGTCGCTAATGACTCGTGGCTTTGGAATGGTAGCAGTAATGATTACTTTGGCGATTGCCATTTTAGAGTTTGCTAGGTAGCAATGGATATTAATGAATCTACTGACATAACCATACCTATTCGTAATTTGCTTGCGATGGTTGTTGCAACGTCTATTGCAACAATGGCTTATTTTAGTATCCAAGAACGGCTTAATACGCTTGAGCATTCATTTGATAAATCTCAAATGGAAATAGAGCGAAACACAGAGTTTCGTATTTTATGGCCTAGAGGAGAGTTAGGATCGCTGCCAGCAGATGCTAGACAAGATATGTTAATTGAAGGGCTTCAAATTGATGTGGTTGGTTTGCGTCAAATAGAAGAAGAAGTACATGAATTAACAATACGCATCGGAACAATCGAAGCGCTTTGGGATAAAGACGTCGAATGATTCAGCAACTTCTTGGGCCTATAGTTTCTTTGGTTGGCGGTCATCTTGAGCGTAAAGCAGAAGAGAAGAAGGCTATCCATGAGCGTAAAATGGTGGCTATTCAGCAGGACGCTAACTGGGAAAATATTCATGCAAATAACGCAAGCAGTTCATGGAAGGACGAGTGGTTTACTATCTTGTTTTCAGTACCATGTATTCTTGCGTTCTTCCCTAGCATGGTGCCTGTAGTTATGCAAGGGTTTGCTGCTTTAGATGGTATGCCTGATTGGTACAAGGGTTTCTTAGGGGCTGCTGTTGCAGCATCGTTTGGTATTCGTGGTTTAGCTAACTGGAAAAAATAAATATGTATAGTGTTGGTGATCAAACATTTCCAGATATTCAGTCTGCTCGTGCTTATGACTACGAGAACAGCGGAACTATTAACAATGTAAAAGCAGGACCAGCAGAAGGCTTTGATGGTACTTATCATGACGGCACTGTTAATGCTGCTTATGTTCAACAACAAGAAAGCACAGACGAGCAGTTTACAACTCCAACTTTTACGTTTATTCGTGGCACAGAAACAGGTGAGCAAGCTGCGCTGTCTACGTTGTATGAACAAAGAACGGAAGCAGAGCAAGTAACAAGAGACGACCTGTTTGCCTACTTTAATTCTTCAGAAGGAGAAATGCTCAAAAGGGGTTTTGGTGGTAATTTTGACAACTACTTAGCCTACATGACTGAACGCGAGCGTTTAATACAAGCCGGTGAGTATGACACGGGAAATTGGGCAAACGCTGATGCTGGACTGTCTGCAGACGATTTACTTCTTTTAGACCCCGACTACGACTTAACTTCCCCAGAAAGCGCTGATGCGGATTATATAGCACAATTAAATCAACAAATTATCAACGCACAACAAGGCGCTTATAACAGTTGGATAGGTAACCCACAAAATACAGCTCTTATGGAGCAGTTTGGTTTCCAACCAATGATTATGGACGAGCGCGGTAGTGTCTATAGATGGAACGGAACCGCCTACACTCGTACAGAAAAAGCCAACACAGGCAACATGGGCGATCAAATGCGCCTTCTTGTGGGCATGGCCGCAGGCATGGTTCTTGGTCCTGCTATTGGTGAAGCAGTTGTAGGAAGCGCTACTGGTATCACGTCAGCAGCAGCACAGAGCGTAGCAAGCTCTATGGTAACTCAGCTTGTAACTACAGGCGACATTAACTTAGAGTCGCTTGCTCAGGCTGCTCTTACAGGCGCAGTAGGAGAGTTTCTTAACACTAACCTTAGTGATCTTATTAATGAAAACTTCCCAGAGTTAGCAGACCTTACAACAGGTAGTGAAGTTTTTGACAACGTACTTGCGGCTATGGGTCGTGATGCTCTTGGCCAAGCTGTTCTTACAGGCGAAATTGATGCCGCTTCTGTTCTTCAATCTGGGTTTTTTGCTACGGCTCAAGAAGCCCTTGCTTGGTTCTTAGGAGAGTACGGGACCGTATCCGACGAGAAGGCTCAGGCACTCTGGAACGAGGGAATGTCTGCAGAGACAAGAGAGGCGATTGACGCGGCATGGCAGGAGCAGTTTAACGCTACGGTTGGCGACTTAGTAAACCAGATGAGCCGCGAAACGGCTGCTATGGCTTCTGAAAACCTCCGCCAACTTATTAACGGGATGGCAAGCGACGGAACCCTTAGTGGCGCTAACGGCGGTAACTTTGACGATAATTGGTATGCTGATGAAGACTCTGACGCCGCTACAGTTGTAGAAGAAGCAGGTGGGTATTTAACCCCTCCTAGCCAGATTGATAATCCTTTTGAAGGCAGCGAGTTAATTAACGGAGTCTACTATAACGAAGCAGGATACCCTATAGGCGTTCATCCAGATGCTACGCCAGAACAAATTTTAGCGCAGTTTGTTAACGAAAACAATGCGTGGACAACAACTTCCGGTGTTTCTGCTCACGGGTTGCCGGACGAGGCCCTCGCCGTATTGCTTGGTGATGGAGATTTGCAAAGCCTAAGTGATTTCTTGGTAGCTAATGATTTAATTCTAGCTCAGGAAGCATCAGGCGCTTACATCTTAATTTCAGGAGCTAGTAACGTAACTACAGGCTTTCACACAAGCTTAGACCAAGATGCTCTATTAAACCTTGAATTTGTTGGCGATCAACGATTCGTACCGCCGCCCACTTCTTCAGAAGACAATCCTCTTTTAGACCCGTTAGATACTAGCGATGTTTCTGAAGACATTAGGGATCTTTTAACAAACGTAGAAGAACAACCCCCTATTCTAGATTACGACTGGACAGATGTAACTTTTGAAGACCTTACTCCAGAAGAAGTTGTTGAATTAGAAGAAATTGTAGAAAATGTTTTGTCTGAAGATCCAGAAGCAACCTTAGAAGATGTTATTGAAGTTGCTCAACAAGCAGGAGTAACTGAGGCCAATGCTTTAGCAACTCTTGTTCAAAATGTAGCGTCTTCAAGTCAAGAAATTTTTGAGGCTTTACAAAACAGCGGAGTAACTGCGGAAGAAGCAGCAGCAGCTCTTGTAAGCAATGGGCAGTGGACTGCAGAAGACGCTAATAGTGCTCTTAGTGAAACAGGCGGAGTAGACGATAATCCAGAAACTAATCCTTTACTAGAGGGAGGTGGTTATGCTTCGCCTACTTCTAATACACAATATCAAGTAGGGGATCGTTATTTTGATAATATTGATGACGCTCGTACTTACGATTACAACACTTCAGGCACCATTGATAATGTAACTTCCTACACTCCTGTTGATACTGAAATTAGCGACATTACTGACGAAGACTCTTTCAATACTGCTTCTGGTATTTACAGTGCCATGGAAAACAGTGAAGCTGCTAGAGAACTGCACTCTTTAATCCAAAGAATTAACGATGGAGAAATTACAGCAACTCAAGAACAACTAAATTATTTCATCGAACAGTGGGAAGCTTCTACAGGAGATATGTGGGACGACTCCTATCTTGATGAAGATCCTTATGAAGGTTTTGAAGAGTTTGATACAACAGACCTTGATTCTGAGGTTAGTGGTCAGTTAACAGCCGCAGAGCAAAACATTGTTCTTCAAATTTTAAACAGTGCTGCAACAACAGATAGAGCCTTAACTGAAACGGAGCAAAGATTAATTGATGCTCTTGAAACAGGAAACGGCGGTGTTATTAAAGCGATATTACAAAATATTTCTGCTGGTGAACAAGAAATATTAGATGTACTTGAAGGCTTAAATGTTGACGTTACTAGTGTTCAAGACCAAATTTCTGAACTAAGTGGTCAACTTAGTGACACTGAACAGAACATTGTTAATCAAATTTTAGAAAGCGCGGCTGCAGCAAACAGAGACCTAACTGAAACAGAGCAAAATTTAATAGACGCTTTGCAGTCGGGTAATTCTGACGTGGTCAGAGAAATATTAAACAATGTTTCTGCAGGCGAGCAACAAATCTTAGATGTTCTTGCAGGTTTAAACATAGACGTTACTGACATTCAAGACCAGATTTCAGGATTGAGTGGTCAACTTACTGACGCCGAACAGAACATTGTTGAGCAGATTTTAAACAGCGCATCTGAAGCAAACAGAGAGTTAACTGAAACAGAGCAGAATTTAATAGATGCTCTTAACTCTGGAAACGCTGAAGTAGTTAGAGAAATATTAGACAACATCTCTGCCGGTGAACAGAGTATTTTAGATGTCCTTAGTGGACTAGAAATAGACGCTGATAATATTCAAGACCAAATCTCAGGACTAAGCGGCCAGTTAACAAATACTGAACAAAACATTGTTGAACAGATTTTAGAAAGTGCAGCAGCTTCTGGAAGACAATTAACTGACGCTGAACAACGAATTATAGAAGCTCTTGAGTCTGGTGATACTAGAGTAATTAGAGAAGTTTTAAACAATATTTCTACTGGTGAACAAGACATTTTAGATGTTCTTGATGGTTTAAATATTGATACAACAAACATTCGTGCAGACTTATCAAACCTAAGTAGTCAGCTCACTGCCGCTGAACAAAACATTATTGAACAGATTTTAGAAACAGCGGCTGCTTCCGGAAGACAACTTACGGAATCAGAACAAAGCATAATTGACGCTCTTCAATCTGGAGACGTTAGAGTAGTTAGGGACGTTTTAAACGGCATTTCTGCTGGTGAGCAAAGCATTCTTGACGGTCTTGTTTCGTTAAACATAGACACGTCTGATATACAAAATCAACTTTCTAATTTAAGCGGTCAGTTAAGCGATGCAGAACAAAGTATTGTTGACCAGATTTTAGCAAGTGCTCAAGCAACAGGAAGAGAGTTAACTGAAAGCGAAGCTAGATTAATAGAAGCGTTAACCTCTGGAAATACTGCAACAGTACGTGACATACTTAATGGCATTTCTTCGGGTGAGGCAGACATCATTGATGATCTTGCAAACTTAAATGTTGATGTTACTTCAATTTCAAACTCTATAACAAACCTAAACACGTCAATAAATGTTGGTTTAGACGGGCTTGCCGAAGCTTTGGGCATACAAACTTCTGATCTTATAGCCGCAATTGAAAACCTAGGTACAGGGCTTTCAGGAGACTTGACTGGTTTAGAGGGGTCTGTATTACAAGGACTTGGTAATTTAGCCGATAGTTTAGGAACAGACATAGGAACTATTGTTGGGTCTATTGAAGGTCTTGGGGCTGGAATAGCTTCAAACATTCAAGGACTTAGCGATTTCTTAGGGACTGAAATAGGAACCGGTTTTGCAGGACTAGGCTTAGAAATAGGTGAAGGTCTTGAAGGATTAGGCGACTTAATAGGCACAGGCTTTGAAGGAATTAGCGGCGACATAGGCGCAGGCTTCGAAGGAATTGGAGACCAACTAGGTACCGGCTTTGGTGGTCTTATGTTGGGTTTAGCAGGTTTAGGGGGTTTAATTCCAACTCAAAGAGACATATACGCTGCCACGCCAAAAGAAAGACTTACGTACACCCCGATTCAGTTTGCAGGATTAGATTACCAAAAAAGACCACAACAAGGAATGTTAACAACACCCCAAGCTCCTAGTGCCATGGATGCTCTTAATCAGTTCATTGAAAGGAACAAACAAGCATGACGTATTTAAATTTAATGAACAGTGTTTTACGACGTTTACGTGAAGAAGAAGTGTCTAGTGTTTCTGCTACCACATACAGTAAAATGGTAGGGGACTACATTAATGATGCTAAGAAGTTAGTAGAAGAAGCAACTGACTGGTCTGCCTTGCGTGAAACTGTTGTTGTAACTACTACTGCTTCCGACAACAGTTACTCGTTAACCGGTGGTGGCGACAATGTAAAAGTTATGTGTGTCCTGAACGACACTAGCAACTTATTCATGGACTATCAAACAAAAGATTGGTTTAACGAGCAGTTGTACATCAGCAGTGCAGCAGAAGGCGAACCACGGTACTACACGTACAACGGTTTAGACTCTAGTGGCGACACAGAAGTACTCATAGGCCCAACACCAGACGCTGTGTACAGCCTGCGGTTTGACGTAGTTAAGCGACAGGCAGACTTAAGTTCTAACACTGACACATTGCTTGTGCCTGCGATGCCTGTGATACACCTAGCTGTAGCCCTACTAGCTCGTGAACGTGGAGAGACAGGTGGTACTTCTACTGCTGAGTACTTCCAAATTGCTGATAAGTTTTTGTCTGACGCTATTGCTATAGACGCAGCAAAACATCCTGAGGAAATGTACTTTAGGACTATTTGATATGGCTCAAGAATTAAAGAGTATCAATCTTGTAGCACCGGCTTTCAAAGGTATTAACACCGAAGATTCGCCGTTGGCTCAAGACCCGTCGTTTGCAGAGATTGCAGACAACGCCGTGATTGACAAACGTGGTCGTATTGCTGCACGTAAAGGCCACAGCGTCCTTACAACAAACAAAACAGCACTAGGCTCTGGTACAGTTCGGGTTATAAAAGAGTTTGATAGAAGCAGCGGCAGTAACGTAGTTTTGTCTGCAGGAAACAACAAGGTATTTACAGGCACTACAACGCTTACAGATGCAACACCCGGCAGTTACACCATTACAGCGGATAACTGGAAGATTGTCAATTTTAACGACAAGGCGTATTTGTTTCAAGACTCTCATGCACCTTTGGTGTACGACGGCACGTCTGTAGTAACCTTAGCTTCAGTCTCTGGTGCTGCCGGTGTTGTGCAAGGTAACGAAGTTTGTGCTGCTTACGGTCGTCTTTGGGTCGTAGGCACAGGAAGTAATTCTTCTGTTGTGTACTGGTCTGATCTGTTAATTGGTCATGATTTTTCAGGAGGCACAAGCGGGTCTGTTGACATATCCAAAGTTTGGCCCGATGGTCATGACGAAATTGTAGCGCTGGCTGCACACAACGGATTCCTTATTATTTTTGGTAAACACAGTATTGTTGTATATCAAGGAGCAGAAGCACCAGCAACAATGACACTGTCTGACACTGTAGCTGGCGTTGGTTGCGTAGATAGAGACACTGTGCAGTACACCGGTACTGACGTGTTGTTCTTGTCACACACTGGATTGAAAAGCTTTAGTAGAGCAATTCAAGAAAAGTCAATGCCTATTAGTAGTTTGTCAGGAAACATTACTAAGGACATTATTAATGCGCTGCAGACCGAAAACACGTTCTTTAGGTCTGCTTATAGTCCTGAGGAAGGGTTTTACCTGTTGACGTTTGTGGGTCAAGATAACACCTACTGCTTCGACGTTAGAGGAACAACAGAAAACGGGTCGTACCGCGTAACACGCTGGCCCTCTACAGGGTTTTCGTCCTACACAAGAAAAGAAGACGGTACGTTTCTTGTAGGAACGTCAGAAGGAATTAGCAAGTACACGGGTTATCAAGATAACGGACTAGGTTATCGGTTTAAATACTATAGTCCAAGTTTGACTTTTGGTGATAGCTCTAGAGTTAAAATTTTAAAAAAGTTAAAGCCAACACTAGTAGGTGCTAACAACGCCACAGTATTTCTTAAGTGGGCTTACGATTTTCAGGGAACTTATGCTACTGCAGAATTTACTGTAGGTGACCAAATTACTGGGTTTTTTAACGAAAGTGAATACACTGCCGTAGAATTTACTGGTGGTGCTTTAACTAACCAACGTAGTCTAAATGCTACGGGATATGGAACGAGTGTTGTTGTGGGCTTAGAAGCAGAAATAAATGGCTCACAACTGTCACTACAGGAGATTAATGTAATGGCTTTGATAGGTAAACTATTATGAATGAATATGATTTAGGTTTAGGATATCTACAGTCTATGGGTATTTTACCTTCAAATGCCCAAGTAGACCCAAATGATCCTTACAATATTGGCTTTGGCTCAGACATTTTGTCGGCAGGCGTTAACGATGTTACGTCGCCGGGAGGATTCTTTTCTTCAGTCGGAGACTTTTTAAGCGGACCCGGAGGCCAAGCTTTAGGCGCTGGGGCAGGTGCTCTTTTAGCAAAACAAGCTTATGATCGTTTAGGAAAGATAGGCGAAAGAGCGAGACGAGAAGCCGGTTTAATCGGACAAAAAGGTTTAGAACAAACAGAGTTTAAGCCTTTTACTGTCACTACTGCTACTGGGGGCATGTTTGGTGTTGATCCTCAAGGTGGCACCACGATGACTTTGTCTCCTGAAGAACAAGCACTACAAAATCAACTTTTAAGCGGTTCTAGTCAATTCTTCAGCCAAGCTCAGACACCCACAGCAGATCGTGAAGCGGCTATTTACGAGCGAATGAGAACTGCTATGTCTCCAGAAGAGCAAAGGCAGCGTCTCGAACAAGAACAACGTTTAGCCGCCCAAGGACGACTTGGTGTACGTACTTCGCAATTTGGAGGAACTCCAGAGCAACTTGCGTTAGCTAAAGCTCAAGAAGAAGCACGTAACAACGCAATGTTAGCAGCAATGCAGCAAGCCCAAGCTGAACAAGCGCAACAAGCGTCTCTTGGTCAACAGTTCTTAGGTGCTGGTTACATTCCTCAAGCACAGCTTATTGCGGCTACACAGCCAGCATTGACTACATCACAGTTAGCACAACGTGGACAATTTGAAGGCGCTGGCCTCTTTGGAGAAGCACAAATGAGCGGTCTTGAGGCTCTGTTGTCGTCTGGTACTGGACAGGCTAACCTTATGGGACAAATTGGAACAGGACTTCTTTCACAAGCGTTACAACCTTCGTTTGTAGGAGGAGGAACAGGAGGAACAGGTGGAACATCAGGCGGTGGTTTATTTGGGTCAATTTCTGATTTGTTGGGAATTACTGATACTAATGATGACGGCACTTGGTGGTCAAGGCTCTTTGGAGGTTAATCATGGCTAAATTTGGACAGCAATTTATACAAGGTCTTTTGCAGCCTGCTTATGGTCAGGGCCTGTTTACTGCCGCACAGCAACTAGGGGCTATGCCTAGGCAAATACAACAACGTCAGCAAATGTCTCAAATTGACACGAACACACCTAAAGGTTTGCTGCAGTTAGCTCAGTTTTACAAACAACAGGGTGATATTGAAAATGCTGTTAAGTATGAGCAAGCAGCGCGAGAACTGGGAGCAAAGGTGGCAGCACAGACCCAGCTAAGTGCTTTTCAAGAGCAAGTAGCAGCAGCAGCAGAAGCGGCAGGTCTTTCGGACCAAGCGGCGACTGCACGAGCTACTACTGACATGGAAGAGCTACGGGCTATTAGCAAAGACGTACGGGAGTTTCAGATTGAGCAGCTGCCTCTAGACAACCCGCAGGTAATCAAAGCACGTCTAAAAATGGCTGGATTTACTCCTGCTCAAATTACTGCTATGGGTACGCTGTCGTCCGAAGAAGCAGACGCTTTGCTCAAAGGCCGCACAGGTAAGCTAGAGGCTTGGCAGGACGTAGAAGGCAACATTAAGGCTGTCAACATTAACGACTTTGGTTTAGTCTACAATGAACAGACTAATAAGTACGTTAAAGCTAGCGAGCTTGGTTTGGTACGTAAAGCACCACAAGTTCAAGAAGTTATTGATACAGGGCAAGCAGTCGGAGCCAAAGCAATGGCAGAAGCCAATGTCAAGAACTTTGTTGAGTTAAATACTAAGGCCCAAGATGCTCGTGACATGATCGAGTTGATCGACAGACAGACTGGACGTTTAGAAGGCGGTATGCCTACGGGTCTTGCGGCTAACGTAGAGCTAAACCTCAGACGCTTTGGTGAACTTATTGGTCTACCTTACGACCCTGCGGTTACCAACGCTGAGACCTTTATCTCAGAAGCAGGTAAAATTGTTGCTGACCAAATCAAAGACTTTGGTTCAGGCACCGGCTTGTCAGATGCGGATAGAGAGTACGCTAAGTTGATTGCTGCTGCTGACATTACTACACAGCAAGAAGCTTTACTTGCCTTGTTAAAGATCCGACGAAGCGCTATGGTTGAAACCGTACAGAACTTTAACAAAGTAAGAACCGCCACTGCAAAACGAGTGGGTGAACAAAACATGACTAGCTTCCCAAGCATAAATATGCCAGAGGAGCCAGAAGAAGCAGAAGCAGAACTTCCACCCGGTTTTGAATTGGATCAATAAAACATGAAGACAGCGACTAATCCACAGACAGGACAGAAAATATACTGGGACGGTAAACAATGGTTGCCGCTCAAGACTGCCACTAACAAACAGACAGGAGAAGTCATTGGTATTGTTAACGGAGAAACCTTTACTGTAACTCCTCCTACTCCCCGTGAACCTGAGAGTATGCGGGGAATGATTGCAGAAACACCTGAGCGTTTCAGGGAGACTCGTGAGCGTTACAGGGGGCTTATGGAAAGACCTCCCGGTAAGTTCAGAGTAGCGGCTGATATTGCAGCTGGTGTCGGCGCAGCAGGAGAGACAGCAGGAGCAGTAGCAGGAGAAGCCTACAAAAGGTACGCTCCTGAGGCGCTTCAAGAGTTTGTCTCAGAGTCGTACGAAGCCTCTGACATCAAACGTGGCGTAGAGAAACTAGGTGAGTTGGCTCAGGCATATCCAGAGGAGGCTACTACTGCTGAAATGCTCCTGAACATAGGAACCTTAGGTAAGACACCAACTCCACGGGTTCCCGGCGTTCCAACACCCGTCCGTGTTCAGGCCACCAGAATGGCTACAGAATCGCGTCTGGAAGAAGAGCGTAAGGCTATTGCAGACAGCCTGCTACCTGAGGACTACGTCAAGGCACCGGGCACTGTAGAGCCTGTAGGGGCATTGAATCGCAACGTGTACATGCACTCGCCGTCTGAAGAAACTGTGATTGACTATCTTCAGACACTGCCAGACTACAAAGGCGACCGTAACCCAGCGGTAAATGCAAAGGTCGTAGATGGTCAACTAGCTAAACACGAGGCTGACCTACAGAGCTACATTAAGAGGTCTAAGAACCCTGTGACTGAGGTACAGGACCTAGCTGACTCTTTGGAAGAACTCAAGGCTGGCTTCCACGACCTTGATGACTACGTTGAGTTGATGCCAGACGCACAGAAGAAGGTGGACCTATTTATTGACACGGCTATTAAAAGACTCCAAGAACGAGCAAAGAAGGGCAACATTACAGCCAAAGACATCCTTGAAGTCCGACGCGCACTTGACAAACAGATATTCCGTAAGAAGCCTACGGCAGGACTTGAGAATCCTGATCTAGCTAACGCGAAAGAAGTAGCAGGTAAGTACGTAAGGGATGAGTTGAACCAAGCGTTCCTAAAGCTGATGCCTGATGACGAAGCCTACCGACTTATCAACGGTATGTCTATGTTGTTCAGGGCCAAAAACCTGCTCGATGTTAAGGCAGGTAGAGCCATAAACCAGACAATGGTTGGCCGTACGATGAAAGGGATTGAAGACGTGTCTGGCCTGCGTTTTCCTACTACTCCTCTCGCTATCGCTGCTACAGCGGGTGCTGCGGGTTCGGCTTTAGCTGGCTTCCCAGTGCTAGGGCAGATCATAGGCGGTGCTGGTGTAGGCATGGGTGTCGCCCGAATGACTCGCAAAAGAAGAAGAAGGGAAGTCGTTAGGGAACTAATACGAGCCACGGACAAAATGATTAACAGTGGTAACGTAACGGCAGAAACTCTAGCTACACTACGGGCTGACAAAGTTATGTTAGCTCAGATGCTTGCGGACATCAACGAGGAACCTGAGAATGAGTAATGACATCTTTGAGATGCGTAAGGCTCTCAGAGTAGGGCCTAAAGCTAGAGAATCCGGAAGACTCATTGGCAGGGCTGTGGCTAGTCCTGTGACAACTACTGCTGGGAATATTGCAGAGGACTTTAGCAGTTCCGTAGCTAAGGTACGTAAAGGAGCAGTAGAAGGCTTCAACCCCAGAACTCCTGCAGACCCAATGTACGGCGGTTTGAACATGATGGCGGGACTTGCGGGCGCTGCGTTGTCTCCTTTTACTGGAGCAGCGCGTACGGTTTTGCCTACTGAAGCTATATCACAAGCCGTAGCCCAACGTATACCAGAAGGTCTCATGGAGACTGCTCGTAGATATCCAAGGCAAGCAGAAGCAGTAGGTAACGTAGCAGAACTAGCAGGACTCAGGGGTTCTGGTAGACTCTTTGGGGACGCCATAAATACCTTGGCAGAAAACCTGCCTACACGTATCGAAGGCTTCTACCGTTCTCCAGATCCCGCTAGTAAACTACAGGCAGTCGCTGGTCCTGCTATAGGTGCTATTCCTAACACTATGTACGAAATGTTTTCTCCTGAGGCTATAGCTAAGAAACGAGTCATAGGCACAGGTAGAGGCAGAAGGCAGGAATACGTTACTGACCCTAAAGCAGCAATCAGAGAAGGCAGCATGAGAGAAAGCGCCTTCATCGACGCTCAAAAGAAAAGACGTATGACGCCTGACCGTGAGACTGTTGTCGGTAGCTCAGTCGAAATGCAGCGATACGTAGACGACGCTTTTGACATGGCTAATAAACCACGGGCTAGACAGGCAGTCAAAGGAACAACAGACGTTCCTGAGGTTATCTTAGACAGAGCTATGAACCACCTGTACAAAGTACACGACACACCCACAACTCCCGGCGGTACACAGCTTGTTGTTCGTCGTCAAGAGTCAGGGGAAAAACTACAGGCGGAAGCCTTAGGTGGTGGAACTGCTACTCCTTCTCTCGTTCTGCTTTCGAGTAAACCCACGATAGACCTTGCTAGAAAAGCGTTTCCAGACATGGACGACAAGGACTTCTACGGAATGATTCGTACTGTAGGCAACGCTTCGGACGCCCTGAAGGTTCGAGAAGCAGTGTTCAAAGAAGTTCTGCCTAAGAATGTCCTAAACACTACGTCAGGGGCCGTAGAAAAAGCTAGGTTTATGCAGGACTACTTCAAGGCCAAGCTTGCGAAGAACCCTAACGAGCGACAGCAGAAGATCTTAGACTACTTTGACGGACAGAAGAAGTTAGAAGTGAACGAAGTAGCAGACGGCATCTATTCCTACTCCGCGTCTCACAGGTCTACTGCTCAGGACTTGGGTGGCGTCAATGACTTCATCGCTATTGACACAAACACAGACACAGTGTACACAATGATTTCTGACGGCCATGACCTCTTTGGTATGGACCCTGTAGGTGGTACGTCGTTGATTAATGTAGTGCCTATGGAGTCCTTCAAGATCGGAACCAAGGGTAAAGCCTCTGCTCCACGTACGCCTAAGACCGAACCTAGTGTTGCTAAGATAGAAGAGATCACAGGCATTTCAAAAAGACCAAAAGAAAGCAACCAGCAGTACCAGCAAAGGGTCATGGTGGAGTACAAAGGCGATCCAAATCGTGCTGACTACAAAGAGGCGTTGGGTAACATAGGACGCACTGGTATGCTTACTGG
>Ga0208767_1002368_pt1 | contig 14319 bp, 8 predicted proteins | sample VirMetDEL_Mar_21_FD_184514 | JGI IMG/M metagenome (GOLD analysis project Ga0208767, IMG submission 184514) | Aqueous microbial communities from the Delaware River and Bay under freshwater to marine salinity gradient to study organic matter... | ecosystem: Environmental > Aquatic > Marine >... | reverse complement strand
TGAGTTTTCTGTGTCTAGTGTTTGCCCACTCGCAGCAGTGTTGCTGTCTTTTAAAGTAAACTCTAAAGACGGTAGTGTATCTCCTACTACGAATTTTATTGTGTCTGAGTAAGCCATGATTTATTTTACCTCCCTAATCCTCTAGTGTCGAGTTGACTGTATACTGGTATAAAGTCAGCTGGTTTCCAATCTAAAGTTACTCCATCCCATACTCTTTCTGCAGTAGGTCCTAAAGGTGGTACCCAAAATGGATTTCCATACCTGTGACTCTCTAAAAATACGGGTAAAGCTAAACTTGCTGGCCCTAACATACCACTTCTATCTATTATTTCTACCATATATTGACCAGTGCTCATGTCATCTGTTTTAAAATAATTAACGCCTGGATCGTTAGGACTTATACCTGGTAGTACCCAAGCTAAGAAAGCTTTGAAAAACTCTCTTATCTCTAAACCTAGCATAGTTATAGGCAACAGCATACTAGCCATAAGTATTATAGGCATAGCTCCTGCACCTGCTCCATTGTTTACAAACCCTCTATGTGATTCTTTTAGAGTTGGGAACACAATGGTTTTACCATAAGCATAGAAGAAAGATTTAAGTTGCCATATAAGAGCATACCTAGGATCGTTAGCATACTGCGGTCTTTGGGCTGGGTTAGGTCTAACTATAGATTCGTCAACAAATTGAGCTAGTGCTTCATTTACTTTCTCTCTAGTAGCTTTGTCTGCCTTGCCTTTCTCCCAAGCTAAGACTTGTTCAGCTGTTATGTTTAATTCTTTTAGATATGCCTCTGACGTACTATCACCTTTTTGTGCTTTTCGTGCATGGTTCTGTAAAAATCTTGTACCCATGCCCGTAGCAAATACTCTAGTAAACCTAGTGTAAGCTTCTAATCCAGTAACTCTAAACCAACCATCTGATACATTCTTCATTGATTGACTCATAAAGTCTTGTTCACCAGCTAAAACAAAGAAACTAGACATAGCATCTACACCTATAACTCCTATTTCTCTGGCTATATCCGCAGCTTCCTGTGGATTCTTTATCATGTCTTTTATAACTTTAGTTACATCACTTATTTTTGCAGTGCCTCTAGACCTTAAAACTGGGCCGGCTGTATCTTGTAAAGAAGCTATAACAGTAAGACCTAACAGAGTAACTATATTTAAAGTCAAACCTATGTCATTTGCTTTCTTTAATAGTCCGCTTTGTATAGGTTTAATTTTGCCAAACATAGAATCAATCATATCCCTAGCTTCTTCTTGCTGAGCTTCGGTTAATTTGTTTAGTAACCTACCTAGTTCTCTACTACCGCCTGATTTTTCAAATTCATATCTAAGAGATACTTTGTCTAAATACTTTTTCAGACTTATTTCTGGTGCATCTGCTAGACCTTGATTCATAAGTTCTATGTTTGGTATGTTTTTAAATAGTGGTTTTCTTTTGTATTGAACTCCTAGTTCTATATCATCCTTAGCAGTAAACTCTATATCGCCATTGTTTTTAGATATTAAATCACTGACTACTGTATTTATAACCTGGTCACTTTCTCCAGGGTTATATTTTTTAAGTAGAGCTTTTAATGCTGTTGCTTTGTTAGGATCAGCTGCTAATTCTGCTATTGCTATAATACGTGGGAAGAAGTTCTTTCTTTCTAAAACTCCCATCTTAGCCAGGCCTAAATCTTCGTATATTACTGATAAATATTCTCTTACCTTTGCCGATTTTGCAGGTAAATCTTTTGTATCTATTGTATCGTCAGCTGCTTTATTAATAATATCTCTTTGTTCTTCGTTAAAACTAGAGTAAAACCAGCCATCTTTTACGCCAAGTATTTTAGCTACATCATTTAACATAGCGTTCGCTCTTCTAGTCTTTAGTGTTATTACCCCTGCTCTACCACTAGTAGAGGTAGTTCTTGGATCTAAGTTAAAGAAGTCTGCTATAGCAATACCTGCAGGACCCATTTGTCTAAACCTAGTATCTGTAGTTAGTAGTAAGTTTTTTAGCCATTTCGGAAGAACTTTAGTTGTTAAAAGTTTATCAGCATTTTCTAGTACCCTTCTTATCTGTTTGTCAGTAAATGTCTGTGGCCCTAGTATATTTTCTATCTGTGTTTCTATCTTAGCTTTTACTTCATACGGAACTGAGTCCATAGTAGGGTTTTGTATGCTTTCTCTTATATTATCTGAGTAGTCTTGAAAACTTTCATTTATCTCTAGTCTCTTCCTTTGTGCAGGACCTAATGAATCATAGAATTTTTTCTGCGAGTTAGCTAAACGTTTAAACCAGGATTGTGCAGGTTTGTTAAGGTCGTTGTAAGTAGTGCCATCTACACTAAGACCTAGCTTGTCTCTAATAGCTAAAGAGTATTGGTCTGCTACAAAGTTAAGGAAACCTTTTTTAGGATCAAGATAATTTGCTGGTACATTTTTTGATTTCTTTATTTTCTCAAATGCTTCTAATAAGTTTTTTCTTACTGCAGGAACTTTTAAACTTTTTTCTAACTCTTGGAAAGTAAAAGAGTTACCTAGTTCTTTTAGATAAGCAGCATAGTAAGCACCTTCTTTTATATTTGGGTCATTCTTCATCAAGATGATATCAAAATGTCTATATTGTAAAGTCATAGCTAAAGCTGTATCTTTATTCAATAACTCTTGTCGTTTTGTTTCTAAGAAATCCATATCTAAAGTAGCTTGTACCGCAGGGGATAATCCTGACTCTGTTAGTGTTTCTTCTGCAGATAGCACTTTTAAGTTAGTGTTTAGCCCTAGCTGCCTAGCTGCTGTAGTTAGTCCTTTTATAATCTGTTCTTTTACAGGTAAAGGTTGTTTTACAGTCATGCCTGGCAGTTCGTTTTGTACCGCTTCAGGTTCTGGTGCTGCTTGTTGTACTGCTGGTTGTTGTACTTGTTGCTGTGGGGCTGGGAGTTGTTTAGGTGCATTTTCTAAACTGAATTCGAGCGCATTAGGGAACATTTTTTTCCTTCTTGCACGAGCTGCTTCTGTTAATAATATCTCTGTACCTTTCTTAAACTTCCTATTATCCCCAAACTTGGGTTTTACATTTTTAGTTTTATCCTCTCTAAACTCCTGCAAGGGGCCTACAAAAAGACCTTTATCAAATTTAAATTTTTCCATAGCGACTTGCATATTAAATCTATCAGTCTTTTTGTCTCTACTAGGAAACGACATTTCATAATATTTGTCTCTGCCTCTATACTCTTTACCTTCTTGTTCTTTATAAGTTTCAAATATAATAGAGTCATTCTTATCTATTTTTGTTGCTGCATTATCTACCGGATTACCAAATGCAACATCGTCTGTTTCATATAAACCTGTGTCTTCTATAAAACTAGAACCGGAAGCCTGTCGCATTTGCCTGATGTCATCAATATACGTACCAATCTCAGCATTAGGATCAATAGTCCCACCAGCATCTATAAACTGTGGCATTCTCCTAGTAGTTGGTTCGACACCCATGCCTTCATATATAAACTCAGTTTCACCTTTTTCATTTACCCTAGTTTCAGCTTCTGTCATTCTTACTTTCTCTGGAACTTCTCGCCCAACCTGGCCTTCAGGAGTTACGGGGCTGTACGCAGGTGTAACTTCATATTTGCCTTTTATACGTGCAACAGGTGCGCCCATAAAAACGCCAGTTGTTTGAGCGTTGGCTAAATTTCCAGGGTTATTTAACATGTCTGTTTTGTTTATTGCAGCTATAGCGTCTGCAATAACGGCATTAAATTTCACAATAAACCCATCTTCTTTTTGTAGTCTAAGAGCATCTTGCCGTGTTTTTTCTTCTAGTGCATTTTTTCTTTTGCCCGACAATACATTTCTATAGTTAGGGCCTTCTCCTTCAAAAGGCATAGGCCAGCTTAAATTTAAGAAATCATCTATGCTTTCTTGTATCTTGATAAGCTCGTTTAAAGTAGCTTCACTCATGCTAGTTGCTTCTGTATCTTTTAAGAAAGGAGCTATAAGAGCCCTTCTAGCAGCAGTTTCTTGCCTATTTTGATCATTAGTAGCATTCTTATCCCTAGATATTAAAAACTGATAATCTAAGAAAGGCGTATCTACGTAGGCAAAATCATCTTTATCAAATAAATTAGATATTTCACCTTGTAAAGCAAACTTGTCTTCTAGTTCTTTGAGCTGCTTTCGTAATCTATCTTGTTTTTTAACATCAAAATTAATCTTTAAAATTTGTAACCCAGCAACACCAGATAAAATACTATCTAACAGCACATTTACTGACACTGTTTGAGTTTGTTCCAGGGGACCTACGCTTCTTGTTTTTTGCTCAGCAGGCTTTGCTTTTCTTCTGACTTTACTAGTAACTGATACAGGTTCAGCTTTGCCGTTTACTGTATCTGGGTAATAATCTAATCTAAACCCTTGTTCTTCTAACAACACAACTGCATCTAACATAGCTGCTATTCTTTGTGCATAAGAACTCTTTAACTCGTCTGAACCACGCCTACGCGTTATTTTAGTTATGGTAGTTATACCCTCTAGTAAAACTGATATATCTATTTTACCGCCAGTGTCTTGTTCAGGTAGCCCTGCTTCTAGGTCTTTTACTTTAAAATATACAGGTTGTTTATACGCGCCGCCACGTGTTCTTTCTTTTGCCTGGGCAACACGTGTCTTTAAGTCTTCCTTAATGTTCCTAGCTTCAGCAACGTTCCTACCAGTTGCCTGGGTAAATTGTTCTTGCTCGGGCTGCATTCTTACCAAAACAAACTCACGTGAATAAGTTTTCATGTCTTTTTGGTATTTAGGGTCTAACTTTTTGCCTTTGTATTTTCTTGCATCTGGTTTAGTAGTAATTGTGCCCTCATAATCTGGAACAACAAACACTTCACCTTTCTTAGAAGCAGCTTTAAGTTTAGGCATATTTTTATTGTCTACGATTCTAATATACCCAGCGCCACCAGTACGTTCTGCTTCGTCTTTAGACTTGATAATAAAAGCTTCTATAAGTTTTTGTGAGTAAAATTCTTGTTGTCCAGCAAACTCTTCTTTTAGTGTCGGGTGTACAAACTCATTTACTCCGGCTATTTGTCCGGGAGTAGCTTTCTTGTCATCTTTGTCAGCTATGCTCCAGGGCTTTTGTGTTTTTACATTTATGTATGGGTTTTCTACAGTACCAGAACCGCCTCTTTTTGTTATAACTTTTACATCATCTAGTGCCTGTTTTGTAGCTGCTTGGTCTCCTTCATCTACAACCGCTGTAGTACCTTTAAGTATTTCGGTTACGCCTACTAGAGGTATTTGAGTTATATCAGAGCCTTCTTCTGTCATTCTAAATGCGGGGCTAGTCAACTCATTTTTTAGATCGATGTTTGATACATCCCTAGAAATGCTATCTAGTAACTCTGACATCTCAACTATAGGAGAAGCCTTGACTCTTTCTAGATACTTTCTATCAGCTGGGTCTAACGCTTGGCCCACTGTATCAACTGCGTTAGAAAGATCATCAAGAATCTGGGCTAGTCTTTCTCTTACTTGGGGAGCTGCTTTTTTTAGTGTAGAAGTTATTTGTTTAGCAGTCGTAGCTCCTTTTGTAGCTGCTTGAGTAAAGTTTACGAAGAAAACTAAGTCTTGGTAATTTATTGGTAGTTTGTAGTAGTCTTGTAGTACTTCTGTAATACCTTGCCCTTCTGCTTCTGGTATTCTCCCTCTCTTTACATCAGTAAATTTTGCACTTGATTCGGCATCTGCTTTTGCAGTAGGGTCTGCTTCACCTACATCATCCTGGTCTGTGCCCATTTCAGACCCTTCATCCATATCCTGGAATAAGTCTTGTAGGCTAGTAAAAGGTGTAGTTTGTGTATTGTCTAAGCCAGCAGTTCTATAATCTGCATGTTCTTTTAGTGTCTGAGTTACAATTTCAAAACGTGCTGGATCCGCAGTGCCACGTATCTCTTCCATTTTCTTTTTAGCTTTTTCATAGTCATTTTCGTAGGTACTAGAAGTACTTTGGTAATGAACTAGCTCATTTATTTCGTTGTCCATAATACCAACTACTATGTCATCACCATCTTTTCTAGTTCTGCTGTAACCTAACCCGTTTTCTGCTAACCAAGCATCTTGTAGTTCTGTATTAAAAGGATATACGCTTACTAGGTTTTGAAACTCTCTAGCTTTTCTTCTATCTGTAGTAAAGTAAGCTCCCCTAGGTGTAGCTACTCTAATAGCATTTGGTAGTGATTGTTGAAGTACATTAAGATCAGCTTCTGAAGAACTATCTATATCTATAAAAGCACTATCTTTATTAGTATCTGATCTAGCTGCAAAATCAAATTGTCCTTTAAGTGCTGTCTGCCTTTCTTTCATTACTTGGCCAGCTTTGTTAGCTTCGTAACGCTTTAAGAACATTTTTGCTGCATCTCTTTCAGCTAGTATGTAATTACTTTGCTCTCTTACTTTATTGATAACACCTGTACCAGTACCTAAAGCGCCACCAACACCTACACCACCAAAGAAACCTGCGAACAAGGCATTTAACCTATCTACTCGGGCATTTGCTTTCGTGTAATCGTCATCTATTCTAAATTTCTGTCGTATGGATAATTCTTCTTGCAACCCTTCTGCTATACCTTCTGATATAGAAGTTACAGCAATACCGGTGCCTAAATCTTTGAGGAAGCTAGTGTTACTTTGTAACTTAGACTGTAGTGGATTATCTGCAACGGTTCTTGTTTTTAATGTGCCACTTTTCTTTAATCTGTCAGCTATAACTTTAGCAGTAGCAAACTCTGCACCAAGTCCTATAGCACCAAACACTTGTCCCTGGGCCAATGCAGCAACTGCATCTTCCGGTGATCTCATACCTTGATCGGCATAATCACTGAAAGCTATACCAGTACCCATACGTTGTTCTTGGCTATAAGCACCGGCAAGTGCACCTTTTGTAAACCTACTACCTAACTTCTGCTTACGTAATTGTGCATATATATCTGCTAAATCTTTTTGTGCTTTTTTGTCATCTGCTAATTTAGGAAAAGGTAAAGGTCTGCCTTGTTTGTCTGCTAAAACATTTTTATATTGTTTATTTAAAAGCTCTTCTGCATCTTCTTTTAGTACATTAGGTCTTCTTTTTACTAAGTTAGTCGGTAATTCTTTTAAGGCTTGTCTTTTTGCAATAGCAGTACCAGCGCCAGCTAATAGAGCTGGAGTTGCTGTACCCCCCGTAGCTATAGTACCACCAGCTACTACAGTCCCTACAACTGCAGCTTCAGCTAAACTTGCTGCTAACGAAGGTACAAATTGGCCTGTAGCGGAAGCTACTTGGTTAAAGAAACCACCTACAGTAGGTTCATCTAAGAATTCACCAAAGCTTTCCATACCAGCTAAAGGTATGCCTGACTCTTCTTCAAGTCTGTCACCTTCTCGTAAAAGGTTTTCAGCATCTTCAGTATTACCACGTAAGGTAGCTATGGTAGCCATGAAGTTTTTGTTTTGTGCGGCTATGTTTGCTGCACCAGATTCTAAGCCCGCACGAAACGATTCGCCCATTGTTTCTACAGGTTGCGTGTAACTAGATCCTTCTTCTGGAGATATTAGACCTACTCGGTCTTCGTCTAGATTGTATTTGTCCGATGCGCCCGGAGCAATTTGTCCAGCTCTAAGTCTTTGTATGATATCTTGCTCATTAACTGCCACATTAGTTCCTAATACGCTTTTCTAATTTAAAAGATGCTAAAGCTATATCTTGGGACCTTTGGTCTGGGAATAGTGCGTAGAACTGTTGTCCTGTCGCAATTGGTATATACTGGTTGTTAGACGGGTCACGAATAACAACTTTATCTACCTGCTCTTTGCCGTTTACTACTTTAGTTTGTAACTCTATTTTTGCAGCTATATTACCGGCCATGTCTTGGTAATTATCTCTGCCACTCCATAAACCAGTCCCAAATACGCCACCTTTTTCTTTGAAGCCTTCAGATACTGCAAATGCTGCCATTAAATCGCCTGTTTCTTGAGTTAAAAGAAAAGCTAAAGATGGGTCTAAATTAGAAAAATCACTATTTACACGGGTGCCACCTACGCCGCCTTTTCTTATAAGTTCATTTACAAACGCTTTGTATGCATTTAATTGTTCGCCGCCTTCTAATGGGCTTTGCATTGATTTTTGTCCGTTATCTTCGAAGTCTTTAAAGTAATTAATGCTTTCTGCTTTTTCATTTAGAGAGTCGAAAGTTTCTAGAGACGCAGTTCTATTAGCAGCTATTAAACTTTGTCTTAGGCTTTCTCTTCTATTGTCAGCTTCTTGTTGTCTTAGGTCATCTGCTCTTCTCTTATCTAACCTATCGTACACATCAGTACCAGGGTCGTCTGTGTTCATTAAGTTGTACGCAAATTTAAAATTCTCATTAAATTTTGCTGGGTCTCCAGCTGCTACTGCATAAGCTACCGCTGCTTCTTTTCTACCAAAACTTACCTCTGGGTCGTTTGGTATCTTTCTCATGTCTTCTGGTTTGGATATATCGTATCTATTAAAAACAGCTTGTGCTTGATCTAAGAACTCTTTCTTCAAGCCTATGTTTTGTAGCTCTGCTTGGTTTTCTGTTAAGAAATTACTTATTTCTTCTGCTGTACCATCTGCTGGGAATACTAAATCTGTGCCTTCAAACACTTGTGGTTTAGGTGTAGTTCTTTGATACTCCACACCATCTTGAGTTATGGTGTCTGGTTGTGCGTCAGTTAGTTTCATATCTACTGACTTTTTCATAGGTCCTCTAGCTCTAGGAACAGGTCCACTTCCTCGTGTCATAGTTTCGTTTCGTTCTATCTTTTGCTCACCACTGCTGTTTCTGAGCTGGTCTTGCATTTCTTTGTTCAAGCCTATTTTGTAACCTAGGTAATTCCCTGGAACTACAGCTAAAATTTGTCTTTGTATATCGCCTGACTGATTGTAGAACTCACCATCATTTACTATCTTTTCTGCTGCCACTCTATCTAAGGTTTGATCTTGTCTATCAAACTGTGCTGAGGATTGTTCTGTTTTAAGTTTTGCGTTTGTGTTATATGCGTCTATAGCATCTTGTACTCTAGATCCTACATTGATAATTAAATTTGCGCCTTGTACAGGAGGTATCTTTCCTATTGCAACTTGGTAGTCTACAGCAGCTATAAACTCTTGGTCTGTTATGCCTTCTGGTGGGTTGTTTATATCAATGTTTAATACATTGTCGTCGTATCTTTCTTGGGTTGCTAAAAGAGTTTGAGCTTGTCTTCTTACTTTGCTAGAAGAAGCATTGTATTCTGTTTGTCGCAGAGCTGTGTTGTATAGACTTCTAAAATCTTCTGTGCCTGAAGACATAACAACATCTTTAGGGTCATTGCTAAAACCTAATGTTTTTGGTCTTAAAATGCCTCTTTCAGTTTCTATATCATAGTGTATGGCCCCATTGTTTGGGTTTATCCTAATGCCTGCTACTTTACCTTCTACTTTTTTACCTGTCTCTACATCTGTGTAAGACCTAGCAGTACTCAAGCTATTAACAGTTTGAACCATAAGGTCATGCTCTTTAGGTTTGTAAAAACCAGTGCCATCACCAACTAATTCTAAATTTTTGTATTTGTCTTCGCCTTCTTTAACGTCACCAAACATCATTTTGTCGAAGTTAATTTCGTCTATCTGTGCATACTCAGCGCCAGTTTCTACTATTTTTAACTTATCTAAATAAGGACTGTTTTCAGTCATTAATAGATCAGCATTATTTTCTTGACGATCTTCAAGGTCTTTTCTTGCGCTTCTACCCGCTGCTAAACCAGATGTAAAACTCATATTAAAAATGCCGCCAGTATTGACGCTCCCATGTTGGTCATTTGTGAGGCATAACCAGCTTTAGCATTTTTATATGCGCCTCTTCTAGCTACTTCACCTTGTGCAGCTTGGCTCAAGCTTTGTAATGCACCTGCATTCATGCCCTGGCCAATACCTATAATTTCTTGTAACAAAGCATTATTCATTTCTCTTTGTCTAACTCTAGCTTGGTTTACACCACCAGCTAATCCTAGTTGCCCTGCTCTTTGGGCAGACCTTTGCTGTTCCTGTAGTTGTGCAGCAGACAAACCAGCGCCGCCATATCTTTCTAGGTTTCTCGCTTGTATAGCAGCTGCTTTTTCTCTTTGCATCTTAGCGTTTTCTCTAGTTCTATCTACTAAAGAAGTATCGTCTAACCTACCAATTAACTCTTTTTCATAATCTCTAAAATTATTTATGTAATTAGCATAATCATCCCTTAGTATTTGGGCAAAGACTTTATCAGGGTTATCTACTTGTGTTAGCCCTAAGTTATCAAACTCGTCTGCTGTAGCTCGTTCGTCTTTGATTCTACCTACTGCTCTTCTTACTGATCCGCTTAAACTCATGTTACGTTGCTAATATTCCCCCATATATCTATTTCTTGGCCATCATTAGCGGCATTAAATCCTTTTTGGAATGTTTTAGCCTCTCCATAACCTTTACCAAGTGTTGTAAACGCGCCTATGTTACCTGAATTCCTTTTGTACTTAGCTGCCGCTAGATTTAAAGTATCTGCTGTAGATATTTTAGATATGTTTGCTAACGCTGAAGTAGTTTGGTTGTTTATGCCTGCTCCCGCTTTTACCATACCTACTTGTTCATTAACCGAAGATGCTAAACCTTGACTAGTACCTTCTAGCATTTGGTCTATACCAGCAGAAGTAAGGTCTGCTTGCATGTCTATAGATGCAACAGCGTTTCTGTTCGGGTTGTTAGTAAGAAATTGAGCAAAGTCTGCATTAGCAGTACCTTCTGCCATACCTACGACACCCTCTTCTTCTCTAAAAGCCCGATCAGCGCCTGCTTTTATCTCTGGTAAAATTTCACTGTTAAAAAAGTTTTTTTGCGCTAAACCTACAGAAGCATTAGTTTTATCTACTTCAGAAGCTTCATAATCTGATTTACTTGGCTTACTCATTTACTTTTCTCCTATAAACTATCGTATCTAAACTCCAACCTCTCTTTAGGGCATAAGGTTCTAACTCCCGTACATGCGACTGCGCCTCTATGTACTTACAGCCCGAACGTTTAGCTACCTCTTCTATCCAGGCTTCATGGGCCAACCACTCGTGTCCGCCCTTATTGTAAGTATACGCTATCCACATATACAATGTCTTGTCTTTTGTGTACCTATCTGTTTGTATCGTAAGTACTAAAAACCCGACTGGTGAGGTAAATAAAAACGCTTTTTCATTTACGCAATCACTATAAACATCTTCGGGAATAAAAGTTAGACTTGGGTTATCTGCTAATATACTTTCTAAACCAGGTTTGATAATGTTCCACGTGGAACGTATATCAGTGAGCACTGGTTCAACAAAGTCATTAGTAGTCGATCTCCTTTCCGTATCTTCCATAGCGCCTCCTTGGCTTACCTATTCCTTTGTATTTTACTGTTCGTTTAACGCCCAGATCCCCGCCTCTTGCACGGAGTTCTGCTTGTTGTATTTCTAAATTAAACTGGGCTAGATACTCTCTAGCTGCATTTACGTCTGACCATTCTCTACCTGGCATACGTAGTAACCTATACAAAGTGCCGTATATAATTGCATCTCTGTATTGGTTGGATATCGTAGTGTCTATGTTGTTAGAAGTTCTAGATGGTTTTAAAGCAACACTAGCTATAACAGGAAAAGAACCTTGTGGTACTGGGACTAACCAAAAGGTTGAAGGTGTTTTCTGTAAATATACGTGGGGCCTGCCTGTTCTATCCCTCCAATCTGGGTAATTTAAGTCTAGACTACGTGGACTGATAGGGTCCATGTCTCTCCCGTCATACGTCATCTGCAATACCTGGTGTACTTCCGTACCTGTGGGTATATCAAAATCGTACTCATACACACCTGATATAGTGTTGAAAGCATCCATGTCTAATATGTATGCTTTTGACCTTTCACAAAATTCTATAGTTGCAGAACGTAAGTTACTTTCAACCAAAGAATCTGGGCAAAAAGGCACGTAGGGTAAAACTTCTTTGACTAAAGAAGAGTAGGCTGCCACCTTAGCCTCCTTGTACTGGCGGTGCTACAGGGAGTGGCATACCACCTATGTTTGCAACTCTATCGTTGTTCGGGCTTATTAGGTTTTGAGCCTGTGCGCCTTGTCCGATACAATTTAAAAATAGTTGGTAATGTGTTTGCGCTCTTTGTGCGTTGCCTGCGTACTCAGAATCTTTTTGGTACGCTCTGAACAAGACATAATCAATTACCGCGTTAGCGTATATATCGTCTATGTCTAAGTTTGAACTTGCAGAAGATAGGTCTGTAGGTGTTTTTGAGTACACGATTTCTACGTACGCATTTCCATTTACTCCTGGATACACGTAGTAGTTTTTTGGATCGTCTTCGTCAAAAATGTAGTGCTTAACTACAGTGCCGTGTTGTGCATCTCCAGATACAGTTGGATCGTTCCAATCTGGCTCTTGTGTATTTAAGATATCTACATTTACAATTCTGATTGCTCTTTTACCAGTAGCACTGCCACTTGAACCATTCATGTTTCTAGTTACCTTAATTAGTCTAACACCATCAGAAGGTAAAGTTTGTTTAGTTCCAGCAACTAATTGCACATTGTCAGTCTTTGCAGATGACTCTGGTTTATAGTTTACAATTTCTCTTTGCGCATCATTAATATATCTAAGTATTTCAGCTTCTGGCCATCTGACACTAGTAGTGTCTTGTAAGATGTCTTTAATTCTACTTAGTAAGTTTGTCCCGGTTAATGCCATAATTTATCCTTATTGTGCAGCTTCTAATTCTGCGATTAACTCTGATTTCTTTTTACGTCTATCGAGTTCAATACCAATAGTTCTGCCATAAGCTTCTAGTTCCACTTTGGTCATGTCCTCAAAAGATTTTTCTTCAGCAGCTTCTTCGACAACTTCCTCAACGGGAGCTTCTTCTACTACTGGAGCTTCTTTGACGTCTTTTACCTCCGTGCATCCGGCTTGTAAGCAAAGTAAACCCAAATCATCACCAACTTGTCTTGGCTCGCCAGCTTTTAAATGTATAACTGCGCCCCAAGTAGAAGCTACTGATTTGTCTTCATTTGATACTATCCACATAATTTCCTCCTTAAAAATGGGTGACTTTTAAAAGCCACCCATAAAATATATCACAATTAGTATGCAACATCTAACGCAATAACACCAAAGTCTTCATCCTGACCTGTGTGGTCTGAATGATAAACTGGCTTCTTGAGTCCGAATATCTTACCAATTGAAATACCGTTTTGGTTACCATAGTCGAATGTGTCTTCTACTATTTCTGGTATACCAATATCTGCCATAGCTAATGCTTGTGCGCCAGCGAAAATACATCTTGAGTAGTTTACGTCAGCGTTTGCACCACCTTTATATCCAGCAGCACCAGCGTTTGATGATGTACCAGATAAAGCGCCACTTGTATTAAACACATGTCTAAACTCGTGAACCATGATGCCATCAACCATTAGAGATGATGAACCTGAGAACAAGCTTGAACCTGGTCCTCTTACTCCAGCCTGTCTTACGTTAGCAAGGAAGTCTGAATCAAGTTTTAGGTCAGCCATTACTTGTGGTGTTACGAAAAGATGGAATGTCTCGTCGTTACCCGCACCTCTTAGTCCTCTAATGTAGTTATCTTTAGCGTAAGCTTTTAGATCTACAATAGTGCTGTAGCTTAATTTGTCAGCTGCATCCATAGCAGTAACATCACCAGCTACAAGACCGCCAGTTGCATCCACTCTTCTATGTCTGTTAGAAGTTGGAGCACTTATAGCGCTTGAGAACTCTAAGTCGTTTAAGTTTTGCCCTGAGTTCATTGATGGTCTTAACGCACCATTGTTCTTAAGGTTATACCCAATACCACTTAGTGTAAGGAATGCTAATTGGTCCATTCTGTCAGCCATTGCATAAGCAAGAGCATCTCTTGAATGTTCCCTGAAGTTCACAACTGATTTTTGATCAGCCAGTCTACCTGACAGTCTGTTCGCAAATCTTAGTTGGTCGATTGTTACGACTATGTCGAACGCTCTTAGTGATTCTTCATTACCTTCGAGAGTGTTGTCTCCAACAATACCGTCACCAGTCATGTCAGCTAAAAGTGTTAATACAGCTCTAGCTCCCTTTTCTGATTGGGTTAGCTCAGATATTCTCTGAACCATAGCGTTGTTGCCGCTACCCGCGAATTGGTTAATGAAGGACATATTTCTAGCTACACGCCAGAAATCTCTAGACCAGATGGTTAACTGCTCACTGGTCAACGCAGCAAAGTTAGTATTTGCCATGATATT
>Ga0208767_1002366_pt1 | contig 14321 bp, 21 predicted proteins | sample VirMetDEL_Mar_21_FD_184514 | JGI IMG/M metagenome (GOLD analysis project Ga0208767, IMG submission 184514) | Aqueous microbial communities from the Delaware River and Bay under freshwater to marine salinity gradient to study organic matter... | ecosystem: Environmental > Aquatic > Marine >... | reverse complement strand
TTCGGGAGCTAAGACGGTGCCTTTTTCTGCCTTGCGAATGATCTCCTCTTCTTTGCCTTTAAAGGGAACGCTAAAGTCAACGTCCTCTCTCTTCTTCTCTTCGGTCTCTCCTCCCTCGGCCATATACATAGGCTGAGGCGTCCGATAGCTCATCTGACCGCGATAAGGGCTGAGGCCGCCCATGATTCCCGGCTGTGCCATAGAGTATCCGCGCTGAAGGTCTGCGTAAGCCTCTTGACGCTTCGCTTCTGACTCCTCCTCTAGGCGTCTTGCGTTTGCCGCCATCTCGTCCTCAACATCCATCTGGGCCATTTGCCCGGCGGGGAGAGCCGCCATCATGGTTGCCTGCATGGGGGACAGGTTGCCAACAAGTCGATCCACGCCGGAAGACAAGGCGCTTATGCCGGATGGCTCTGGTGCTGGGGCAATGCCGGATGCGTCTGCGCCCACAAGAGACATCTGAGGACTGGTCAGTCCAGCTCCGGGGGCGCCGGGAAGGCCCATCTCAGCGGCTTTGAATATCTCCGGCGACGCTTGAAGCACATCCGGCTGAATAGCCGAGACCGCGCTTTCAGCGGCTTCAACGCCCCCAGCAAGGGCAGTCCCTGCCGTGTCAATAGTGCCCTGAGTGGCCACGTCGGCTCCGCCTTTAAGCGCCTCCCCGACCCCCTCTCCAACTCCGGACATGATCCCGCTTGAGAGGCCGGCAAGAAGTCCTCTCTTGAGATCGCCCGTGAGGGCGGCTGTCCCAATACCCGTTAAAGCCGCAGTACCCAAGGCTCCCAGCTTTAATGCCCCGCCAAGTACACCCAATGCCGGAGCAAGCAAAGGCAAAAACGCCTCAGGCTGTCCGGTGATTGGGTTAGTTGTGAGCTTCCCTGTAGGAGAGAGCGAGGCAATACCCGCCACTTCTATTGGGTTCATGTGAACAAGCATGGTGTCGCCATAACGACCGTAGCCTGCCATTTGATCCATCATTGGTTTTGCTGGGTATTGATTCATTGTTAGCTAGTCTCTACGCCAAACATGTTAAAACTTAAGCCGGTGTTGCTGGCATATACCGTCACAACATCCGCCTGCTGAAGGGTAAGTCCAAGTACCGCCGAGAAGGATTCGTTGGCGGCTATATTCTTGTCGTAATACAGATACTGACTGTCGTCTGCGCTGGCACCGCCAACACGCACACTAACTCGAAATGAAAGCGCTCCGCCTGTTCTGTTGCATACAACCAAGGAGCTGACAGTCGTCTGATTTAGGTTTGGTACTGTGTACAAGTCTGTGGGGGTCGTGGCCGCCGGCGCTGATTGCCCTAATACCTTGATAACATCAGCCACTGGAAGCCCCCATCAACAAAAACTGGAATCGGCGCAGGGCCAACGAAGAGTTCTTGTTAGTCTTGTTCGTGTTGCCCTCTACGTCAGAGGTTATATCCTGCAATGCCTGCTCGATGGTTCGCCGCGTTACCTGCTCGTTCTGAGAGTCGTAGTTTGGCGTTGATACCGGCAGTGTCGTGTATCTTGGCATTATCGCTTACCATCCGTCCTGACATCAAACCGCAGATCACCCAAGGTCCAGCCATAGCCGGATGCTGACGACGATATCCTGATAATCGCCTCCCGAGTACGCGCCCTAATATGGAACTGACCGGTGGTGCTCTCTATTTCTGCCGTGTCCAGCAAGGTCTCTTGCCCCAGCGGAAAGTCCTTACCTTTTACTGCTATTGACAAGTCAGCAGTATTTGCGGCTCCTCGGAAGGTGAAGTCGGGAAGTATCCTTCTCATCGACATGAAGGACTCGCCATCTGCTAGGCTAATTCCGCCGGACTCAACGTAGGCGTCTATAGGCTCCCCGTCCGCGCTGAACCCAAACTCGTGCAGATACAGATAGTTTGAGGCCCCTTCCGTTGTGTCGTTGGATGCCGCAATCGGGTACTCCTTGGTGGGCGCGTGAATGTACGCACCACGGTCAAGGGTTCCTACCGACCAAACATCCTCTAGGTAGTTATAGGTCACGTAGTTCGTGATATCTGCGTCCGTATCGCCGACAGGGTAATACCACGTAACCTCGGTGTCATCCGGATTGGCTACAGCAAACACCTTGAACCGCTGGTCAAACTGAATGTTGCTGAACACATAATTCAGCACCGAACAGGGCAGGCGCTGTACCGCACCTCGGTACACGTAAAACCCCTCTCGATCCATAAAGAAGACCGAATCTGCCGCCGATGCCGCCGCATTTGGCGATATCAGGCTTACATTCTCTGCCACCGGCGAGAATGAGTAAACAAATGGCGCCCCGACAAACCGCATCGACTGGATGCCTGCGTCGGTGAAGATCAGTATTTCTTGACGAGTCTTAATTGCGCCAACAATCGTGGTGCCGGTTGAAAGCACTTGCCCGCCAGAAGAGTTAATCGCCGTTGGCGTCCAGTCCCCTGCATTCTCTTGATCCGACCACCTGACCAAAAGGGGGTCTATGCTAGATCCGCCAAGCGGATTTACGCCAAAACATATGACGTGTCGGTCGATGTCAGAAACCATGACCTGCAATGCCGCAACCGGCGCATCTGACGCAGAACCCAAGGACGACAGCGGTATTGCGCGAGTACCCGTGCCGCTACTCTCGTCCCAATAATAGACGCCGCCACCTCTGGCATTGAATATCAGGTCGTCTCCGAAGACATCTTGGCTGTACAGCCGCAACTGGTTGGTCAAAGATATCTCGGATGACTCTCCAAATGCGCTATCGCCCCAGCCGTTAACACCCCAGCCCGTGCTCCCAACGAAGAAGTTGGTGCCCGTGTTTATCTGGTACGCCCCAACAACCGAGGCTCCCCCATTGCCGGTATCGCTGGCGTCTGCCAGCACCTCATCGCCATTCGTGTCTTTTGCCGTGATGGTGTAAGAGTCGGCGTCAATTACAGACGCTACCTGATACTCCTGATTAAGCACGGTGGCAGTGATGTTTCCACCAAGACTCACCGCGCCGGAATATGTTACAAAATCATTGATTACAGCCCCATGAGCTGTATCACTTACGGTGAGCGTAGATGTACCACTTGAGGCACTAAATGTAACGTCACCTGCCGTCGTGGTTGCTCTTATCGGCGTTATGTCAAATATAGCGCCGCCGCTCTCGACGTAAACCTTCAGGTTGGTGCCTATGCCGAGATACTTGGCGCCAGTGGCAGTACCCCAGTCTTTTAGTGAGCGACAAACCCCCATGATGGTAGAGGACACATATTTTGCCCAGCCGCCAATAGTCTCAACACGACCCTTCCGGAAGCGAATCTTGTCTGAGTCAAACCAGCCGGAGTCGGCACTATACTGAGTCCCCTCTTTGTCAATCCCCGGCTTGAAAGCTATTTTGGTAAGTGCCACGACAGCTCCTCAGTAAGTCCACATAACAGGCGGTGTTTCCCGCTTATCTACGTGAACAAAAGTGCTCGCCACCCCGATGCCGTTGAATCCGAGGCGGATGGCGTTCTCAACAATCACTCGCCGTTGAGCGCCCCCATTGACGGCAATATCAGCGGCTATCCCAAGAGCGTGAGTTCCGGGGGACGACTTTCTTGCCTCAATACTATGACTCGGCGACCTGTACCCCGAAGTTATCCTGAACGGAAATCCACACGCCTCCCTCAGCTCGTCGAGGGCGTATATAAACTCTGGGCTTATAGAGTTCTCACCGGTCTCTTGGCAGGCAAACTCATCAAGCTCAAAATACTTAAACTTCATTCCTTTCTTCCAGACCCCAAAAACAGACCAAAGCTCCCTGTCAGTGCGCCAGTCATGACGCTAACGAGGCCGGCTTGCTCGAGGGTTGGCTCAGGTAGGGTCATAAACCACTCGACGACGCGATATGTCATGAATACCATCGCAACCATGAGGAGGCGAGGAACAATTCGCCATTGATTCAGTTCTTCTGGGGTCATTTGTTCTTCAGCTTCATTAACTTGTCCGCGCCCCGAATGCCGAAGCTAGCGCTGACTGCAAGAAATAGTAAATACTGATACCAGTCTGGAAGAGTCTCGAGAGTAGAAAAGCTGTCAGAAACGCGATCAACAATAGTTGGATCGTCAGCAACAACGCTATATCCCAGACAAAATAAAGGAACCGCAAGTACAAGTGTCCAAAACTCATCCTTCCAAGAATTGGCAGACGCGCCAGCCATCTTGCTTTCCCAGTCCGCATCATTTTGAATTACCTGTAGCTTTGCCTGATGCTTGGCTTGAGATTCCTCGTGCTTGTTGTTGAGGTAACCACCAACAAGATTAGCAACCGGCGATATGAGAGCCTGCCAGACCATCAGAAGGTACTCAGTGCAACGCGCTTCCAGCTATTCGCCGCAACGCACACATAGATATAACTAGAGTCCCAAGCAATATCGCCCGCCGTTCCAGAGGCTGATGAAGACGCCGGAGTCTGGGACGTCTGAACCGATATCTTATTTCCGGTCGTGGCAAGAACTGTAAATGTGCCGGCGTCCGGAGTGGTTGCGCCAATGTTCGTGCCATCGATATCGCCCCCGTTAATGTCAACAGAAGCCGCAGTGAGCAATCCTGTAGAAGAGGCGTCAGTGAATGTTGCCGATGACGCTGATGTCGAGCCAATTATCGTGCTGTCAATAAATCCGCCGTTAATGTCTACGGAGGAGAATGACGAAGACCCCGTCGATGTAACGTCGCCGGACAGATCTCCGGTAACATTCCCAGAGACATTACCAGTTACATTGCCTGTCACATTGCCAGTGACGCTCCCCGTAAGATCCCCTGTGACATTTCCGGTCACGTTTCCGGTCAGACTGGAAGTGATATTCCCGGCAACAAGATCAACAAAAACCTGAGTTACCGTGGCTCCCGCTCCTGACCCGCTGAACTTCAGAACAACATCCTTGCCGTTGGCGACTTCAAAGTCGTTGCTTGCGTTGTATGTGCCTTGAAAGATAATTAGCGACTGGCTTCCAGATAAGCTGTTTCGCACAAAAACAATCTTTTCTGCGTCATTTGGCGTCAGTTGCACATAAGCGGTTGCACCGAGATCTCCGGCATCCGTAAACTCTATAAACTTGTTCCTGCCGTCAGATGTTGATCCGTTCGTTATATCTAACGCGTTAGGGGACCCCGATGTGCCGGCAGAGGCCAGCTCGATCTGCGCGACCCCGTTGATCGCCTGATCAATTATGTCGAAGTTGGTGTTGGTTGTGGCTCCCCACGTTCCAGACTGTTCACCTGTGGCAATCTTCTCGATGCCTAGATTGACTGTATAAGTGCTTGGCATTCTCTATTTCCTATGCGGCAATTTCTGTCCACGTCGTTGTTTGCGACGGGTCTATTGGGTTCCAGATCGTTTGGTTTAACTGGCCGACTTCTCCTGTAGCGGAAACGCCGGTAACAAATACATTAACCTGCGGAATGGCTGTGACAATTCCCGGTCGACCAACCATTCTGGGCGATGTGACGAAAGCGTCTACACCCTGACCCTCAATGATCGTGACAGATCCGGGGGTTCCTGTCGCCTCCAGTCCGGTAACACTGACGTTCGCGTCCCCGATAACGGTGACGCCTTCGACGCTCGAAGTGGCCTCTAGGCCGCTAACCGCAACATTTGCCTCTCCAACAACGGAGACCTCGCCAACACTGGCTGTGGCCTCCAAGCCGGTAACAGACTCAGTGACGCCAAGCTCGAAAGATAGATCTTCGGCTGTGTCTCTGAGGGAGGAGAAAGATCCTTGGGCAAAGGTCTGACCACCGAATAGTGGCGCCTGATCTTCATTTGTAATTGTCGCGGCTTTTGCTCTAAGGCCGGTAACCGATATCACAACAGGGATTGACCCAACTGCGTCGCCAACGGTAGCCGTAACCTCAAAACCGGAAACAAACACGCTGTTAACCGATATTATCGATATGTCACCAAGCTCTGCGGATGCGCCAAGCCCAGATGGGGATACGTTGGCTACGCCAGTAACCGTTACCGCGCCAACAGAGGCTGTGGCCTGTTGGCCCTGAGGAGATACTGGCCCCTCAGCGGCTTCGCCAAAAGCGGCCTCTGTTAAAGCAAACGCACCAAGCATCCCTTAGTCCTCGTACTGATCGCCGAAAAGGAGCTTTTGTACCGTCTTAGTCTCGTAAATCCTTATTGCGGTCCAGACTATAGTGAACAGCGCCGCCAAAGGCGGAAGTATCGCGCCAAGCGTTCCCAGCATCGTGGCGAAGCTGGCCATATCTACAACATGCTTAGTCGTTTCATCCATCTCGATCAACTGCCCCGATGTCCTTGATTTGTTTGTCATCAGCCACCTCGACTTAACTGATGCTACCTTAGCGGATTGGATACCGCATCCAGCCCATTCCAGAGATCATTTATCTCCCTGTTGATTTTTTTGACCTCGTCATCATACTTTTTGACGATATCAGCCTGACTCTTTACCGTGATGGCGCTTTCGCCGGCGGTTTTTTCGGCCTCAGAAACCCTGTCCCTAAGGTCCAGTAGTTCCTTTTGTCGCTCCATGATCTGCTCTAGATTTGCCCCAAGCTCCGCTAGCTTTCCTTGAAGTCCCGATATATTTTGGTCATCGAGTCGTTGTTCCACAAGGTTAACGCGATCAGATAGGGGCGTGAGGTCAGGAACAGCAATACTGTCAACCCTTCCCTCAATAGCGTCGATGCGAGAGAAAAACTGACTAGCACCCCAAATGCCGCCACCCAGAGTGGAAGCCATACTGAAAACAATAGCAATCCACACGCCTTTGAAAGAAGTCCCACCAACATTGAGCTCAACATTCTCAAGCGCCATACTATGCTCCGTTCGAGGCTACGCACTCGTCGCGCTCCACTGGGTCTTGTATAAAGAAGCAGGGGTTTGCCGTCGGGCCAGTCGTATAAAACCCGCCCTGCTCTCCAGCCGAAAGAATGTCAACGCTTGCCTTGAAGTAACTGCTCACCGACAATGTGACCGTCATTGCGTAAGTCTCAAAACCCACCGTCACGTCACCGTTTGCCGCATCAAAGAAAGCATCTCCTGCCTCTGCGTAAGTGGCGCTGACGGCGCTTGCCTGCTGGTTTGCACTGTCAATAAGGGCTGGATCACCAGCAATAGCCATAAATGCCGCCGCCTCCTGCGTGGCAGACTCAACCCCTTGCAAAGAGCTGTTGTATAGGTCCACCTCGGCCTGATTCAGCGTTACATCATTCTGTGTGATGTAAGTCTGCAAAGCCTCTGCCTGCTGAACATCGCCAGACGCCTGAGCCTCTGCCGCCATATCATTGATCATAACGACCTCGATCATCGCGCTAGAAGCCTGAACGTAAGTGTCTATCGCGACATTGACGTTGTTCATCGCATTCTGAGCCTGATCGTCGAAATACTGCTGTGCACCGGCGTCCGCTACATAAGACGCCTGCTGTACAGAAGATATCGCCAAGTTGTAATCATCGGCCTGCTGAATACTCACAAGGCCCTGATCCGTAAAGCCTGTAGGGGCTATCCCTCCCTGAGAGGAGTAAACTTCCATCCCAGATACGGCCTTTATGCCATAATCAAATGTGCTTCTTATTGATTCGCTTGTCGCTACCAGATTATCAATCGCTTGATCCGCGTAAGCTGGTGCGATACCGATCACTAATACTGTCCACAGAAGACTCTTCCTCACCGCTGTCATCTCCCCCGATGCTCAACACTACATTGTAAAAGTTTTCGTTTTTCTTGTAGTCAGGAATAAATAATTCCGGATTTTGACGCATGGCCAAAACCGCCGCCCTGCCAACAACCAGCTTGCCGTTAACAAGTACAGGGCAGGGAGTGCCAGAAACAAACATGGCAAGCCAGATGGCGTTTTCTTGACACATTAAGGAGACAGCCGCGATGCTCATGCCAAGCTCCTTTAGGGTCTTCGCGTCTTTGCGCCTGTTGCATTCTTCGTCTTGTATGTATCTCCCAGCACTCGCCCCAAAAAGAATCATCTGGAGACCTCCCGACTGGGACTTTAGGCATGTGTCGTTGCCTGAACTCATTAGGCTTGGAGATACTGCGCTATAAACTGGCATCTGACTGCTTGAGCCGGCGCCGTTATAGGTTTTTGAGTTGTTTGTTGTTTCGTTGTAGGAATCTACTACGCTTCCCTGCGTATTCGTGTTTAAGTCACCAGACTGGCTGTTATCTTGTGCGGCCAACCCGCCACAAAACAGCATCAGCGAGAAAAACCACCACATAACTAGTTAATCGCAAGTTATGGTCGTCGTTGTGCCGTCATCCGAAGCGGAGCAGGTCACCACATTGGTTGTGGTCGTGGTCGTATTGACGAGCGGGTTCTCCAAGAACGTGTTGACGGTAGAGCCGTACTGAGACATAAGCGCCTCAACCAACTCATTGTCGCTCTGCTCAAGGGTAACAACAGAGTTCATTCCGGTGTTGGAGATACTAACCATGCCGTCAATAAACGGGCTATAGTCCACGTTGCCCATCGTCCCAAAGGTTTCGTAAAGAGCTTGATCTGTAGCCGCGTTTGCGCCAACTCTCGCCAAGTCCACGTCGCGACTATACTTCGCCAGTGCCTTGGTGGAGTCTGTCTGCATGTACATCATCCCAAGATTTGACAGGGGAGCCGCCAGAATGGAGGCCCACTGCAATGCTTGAGATTGCTGGGGCTGTGGGGTAATTGTTGGGGTCTGTGTCAGCGCTAGAGCCATCACAGCCGCAGAAGCGGCCTGACCATCGCCGGCGGCGGCTATCTTGGACAGCGCCTCAAACTTGGCCCTAGATGCCTCTGCGCTAGCCTGCGCCGCCTTCTCTACCGCCTCATAATACTGAGTTGTACTTGATGCGCACCCCGCCAAAGCAATGACGCCCATCGCAAACAGCGTTGCAGAAAATAGTCTCATGACTAACCTCTCCTTATTCAGGCTTAGTGGGCCAAACAATGTTTTGTGGGAATCCCGGCTGTGAGGGAACATCGCGTAGTGCCTGTCGATAATCAAGCTGGGCTTGCGTTGGGTCTGGCGTGTCTGAAAACATCCAGTGATCTGTTTCTGATAACAAGAAGTTTCGATACTGGCGCTCAACAATTTTTCCGCTTTCGATAGCTTGTGCTTGCTCTTCAGCCGTCAGCTCAATGACAGTCCAACCAACTGTAGCGTCACCCGGCTCCCAAGACTCTTGCTCAACACGATGTGTGTAAGGATTATGACTTGGGACAGGAAGCGACTCTGGTGGCTCGATAGGCGTGTTATCAATAACAGGCGCTTCTGCTACGCCGCCACCAGACATGGGAATCTCTACAGATTCTGGATGACTTGCAAGGCGCTCCCAAGATTCTACAACTGCTGGAGCAAACCCTTCGATCATAGAAGCTAAATACGCTTCATCAAACTGGCGCGGGTTGAAGTTACGGATGTAATCAGGCTGTCCTTCAGCGCGATACACAACCGTCATAAACTCCTGTTTGGGAGCTAGCTTTGTGATTTCATATGTATATTGCATTGAAAGTTCCTATGATATTCTGTATCTAATAATGACGATACCGGAGCCGCCGCTAAAAGGATATACATTTGTGCTTGAAGTAGTTGGCTTACCGCCACCGCCTCCACCGAACCCGTTAACTCCGGCCGACCCTCCAAGACGGTTTCCGAGGGAGTCTCTATAGCCGCCAGCGCCACCACCTCCAGAGCCGCCGGAAGACGGAGAGCTTGAAACATATTCGCTGGCGCCGCCTCCGCCACCTCCGCGCACTGTACCAAACATACTAATTCCTGCGCCTCCATTACCGCCTTTTGAACCGGGAGTGTTATAGCCTGCGTAATACCCATTACCGCCGTTACCGCCAGCGCCACCACCGCCACCGCCAGAACCGTTATATTGATCACCTCTTCCTCCGTCGCCGCCTTGACTGCCCGGAGCATGAGTGGGGTTTGGGCTTGCGCCTTCACATGCTCCACCACCACAACCGCCTGCTACAGCGGGAGTAACTCCAGAATACGGACTACCGTAGGTTTCTATACCGGCGCGTCCTCCGCCTATCGCAGTAGAGCCATTAAAAGAAGAGCTTCCTCCGTTTGCGGTTGATCCGCCTGCGCCGCCGCCTACAGTAACGGAGTAAGACTGAACAACGGCTTGGCTTGTATTTGTTGTTCTACCGCCTCCACCGCCTCCAGCCGAGTTGCGATTTAATCTAGCTATTGATCCGGCTCCTCCGGCAAGTATTTCAGCTTCTAGTTGGTTCCAGCTAGAATCTCCAACCCCCTCAGCAGTGACAGTAAAAGTGCCGCCAGACGTAAACGTGTGGTAACGATAGCCACCAGAGTCAGAGATGGTCCCGCCTGTGGCTGTTATGGGAGCTTGATTTGAAGCGCCTCTAAGGCTATTAATACTGATCGTGCCGGAACTGGGAACAGTGCCTTCGTTGCCTGTAGTTCCAGACGGAACTAAACCGCCACCTGCGTAGTATTCAGACAGAGATTCTGGGGGAGAGCCGTTAAACTCAGCGGAAATGTCACTTAATCCAACTGGGCCGGTAGATGGTACTGCCATTACGGTGCTCCAAATGCAGTTACGTCATCAAGCGCAATGATTTCGCCTGCCGTTGTAATTCTTGCTACATCGGTTCCGTCGTAAACAAAGCGAAGATCTTGGGTGTCTAACTTGATTTCCCACAGTCCAATTTTAAACGCTGTCGATGCGGTAACACCTGCGTCTGAAACAGTTAATTCTGTAGCTGTGGCGTTGTCATCAATACCCGTGGAGGTAAGGTTTCCTACAGTAACAGCAGTAGATGTTGTTGCGCCATTAGTAACTACTTCATCTAACGTAATGTCAGAAGAAATTATAGAGCCACTAATGCTGATGCCTGTACCGGCTGTATAAACCTGTGCAGACGACACCTGAACGAATGTGATGTTTGTGGTGCCGAAGGTTATGGTGCCCTCGGTGTTCATCACATAGGTTTCACCAGCACCCAGCGTACCTTCCTGAACAAAAAATCCGTCCCCTTGTCCAAGAGAATCTGGATCTGAAGGCGCGTAGCTGTCAGCATCAGTAGCTCGTGTAAGCACCCAGTTAGTAGACGCAGAGCCCGTATCTGTTACAGTGTAGACGCCATTTTGTGTTTGATCTGTCTGCTCGTAAATAAGCACACGATCCGACACGGACAGGGTCACCCCATCGATTACCAGCGCCTCTTGAGTGCTGTTATTCGTAAGGGTGGCGCCAACACCAGAGGTGCCGTTGTCGTAGGTTGCAGAAAGGTTGCCTTCCTTCTCGACGCGGACCGGGGTATGATAATGAATACCCTCTGCCGCCACGCCGTCAACATACTGCTTAGTCGCCGCCTGCAAGCCGGATGCGGGGTCCGCATTCAAGGTTACTGTCCCAGAGAAAGTCTGGTTCCCAGCAATCTTGTTATTGGCATCAAGGTACATAGCCTTAGCGGCTGGGTACGTGACGAAAACGTCTTTTGTGCCGCTTTGCAGGTTTACTGCCGAGCCAGCGTTTGAGCTTTCAAGAATGGTGTCCCTCGAAAGTGAGTTTGTCCCGCTGGTGTAGGTCGCCAAGCCAACCTCATAATCGCCATTGTTGTTGTCAACGATGGCGTAGTAGGTGGTGTCCCCGTCAGATAACTCCGAAGAAAATGTGACAAAGTTCACGGGCGCACCGCCAAGGGTGATATCGCCCGTCCCCGTGGAGGTCGTTTCCTCCTTTACGCGATCAGCAACAACAAGAGCCATGATTATGCAATCCGAATAATAGCGTTAGAGGCGTCAGCAGTTGGGAATACGATGGTGAAGTCCCCAGCACTGGATGTCTTGTCAGCACCAAAATCCAGAACAACAATGCTGTCAGTGGTACCAGAACCGCCGCCAGTCGTTGTGTTATAGATTAGCGCACCACGAGCCGTGATGCTAGACGATGCGAAAGTAAGATCAGCAAAGTCAGTAAACGCGGTCGTTCCTGAGGTTGTTGGTGTGACGTTGGTTAGTGTACCGCCGCCGGCAGAATACCCCGTTCCAGACGTTTCGTTGGTTGCCGTGTAGTCCGTGGTTGACGCATCAAACGTGGCGCTGTTGGTGTATAGCGCTAGCTTGAACGTGTGTCCGGTGGAGTTGGTGAAATTGTGCTGGGCCTGCATAAGCTGTTGCTTGAACGAGGTGCACATATAGTTACCTGAAAAAGCCATATCAAAGTCTCCTGATTGTTTCGGCTAGGTCTTTTTGCCCAGCATCGAGCAGGGCGTTGTAAACAGTCGTCCTATCGCTACTGATAGCCTGCTTCATGTAGAAGACAAGCACAGCGCGAATATGGTTTTTGAATGCATCTGCCTGCTCCCTGATAATTGGATTTGCATCCTCAGAAACGGCGATGATTTTGTTAAGGCAACGCTCTGCTACCTCTTCAGGGGTGAAGCCACGGCCTGAAGTCGTTTGGACGAAGACACTGCCTACGTCGGAATTTCCGCTGTCAAACATTAGCTTCTAGGCTTCCTTACCTCTCCGCTACGGTAGCTGTCAGTTGTGCTGTAGCCTTCGCCAAGGATCTCCAGCTTGGCTAGGGCTTCTTGATACCGCTGGACATACAGTTGCATCAAGTCGGGGTCTCCCTTGAGATAGGTATAAGCCTCAACAAGAGATCCGTATAAAAGGGTTGAAGCCGCATTGTCTCCTAGCCAGCTCGTGCCGTCTGCCGACTCCGTGATGGATTCCGGGCTGTGGAAATAATGGAGTTCAACCGCATAGTTTGCGTCAGGTGTCGGGCCAAGTATGAAGTAGTTGCTACTAAAAACTCCGTAATACTTGGGGGCGCCCTGAGTCGATGAGCTTGGATATGCCTGACGAATAAAGTTTACGTCCTTAAACATCAGGTAGTCGTATCCGCTATTATCAATCGCCATCGAATACGGGGTCAAAAAATCCGATGGCATAATCAGGTACTGATCCCCAGAGGCCACTGTTCCTGACACGTTTTTACGAAAGTCAGGGATCTGGACGCTCTTAAGGATCTTGTCTTCAGCCTGCTGGATGATCGTTGGCAGGTTGTTAACGAAGCTGGTCTCGTTGGACTCAACATAGTCCTGTATTGCCTGCTTCAGTGTGGTGTATGTGAATGCCATTAGCTCGTCTCTACCGTTACACGCCCAACCACAGCTTCCATGTCGAGACCGACAGTGCGACTACCCAAACTAGTAACGCCGCCGCCCACAGGGTTCCAAGCAAATAATTCCCTACTCTGAGTAAGGTCTTTGTCTGGCCTCGGAAAACGCAGAGCCTGAGGATCGCTCGCATTGACATCTCCCAGCTTGAGTTGAGGCTGATCCTTGTCCACAACATCTCTGCCCACAAGAAGGCCGTTCCATCTGCCATCTTCGATCTGCCGGACAAGGTCTCTCAGCGGATAACGAAAACCTGTTCGATCACAAAAGCCGAAGGCTTTTTTACCCTTCGCGTAGCTACTCATAAATCGCTATAGCCCCCCGGCGCGACATAAAGAGACGCTTTTTCTCTAGCCGCATCGGATGCCAATATCCACTGCTCCTCATATACCTGCTTCAACTGAGGCGCTATCTGCATTGACTCTGGGCGCTTGCTTGCAATGTAATAAGCCAGACCAGCTACCAAGCACGGAAGATACCGCGCCGGGACATCCATCGTGTTTGACGCCGGCTTGCCACTATCCTCAACGCGCTCCAAGTAGTAGTACGCAAAGGTGTACGTTGTCGTCGCATCCGGCACTGGCCAGAAATGAAGGGTGATATTGGCCGGCTTGCGTTCCACGTAGAACTGCAAGGGCCTGCCTTGTGTTAACTTGTTAGTCTGATGAGCATACTGGCTCACCGATATTCTCTGCATTGTCAGGTCTGACTGCTTGGATGCATCTCCCGCGTCAGTCCTCAAGAGGCCCTCGACGATGTCCAGTTTTTCTCCCGTCAGATCATAAGATGACGTTCCGGCAACAAGAGAGAGCGTCGAATCCCGTACCGTCCAGAGATTAAGACCCCTGTTTTGCCACTCAAGCATAAGAAGATCAAGGCTACGACGAGCAGTCTTGTAGTCATATCCGCTTCTAAGCTCAAGCCCAGCACGTTCAAAAGCCTCCTCGATTATCTCTGACAAATCAAGAGTAAAACTGTAAGTCCCGCTAGTCGCCATTACGATTTCTTCCTACCCTTCTTTTTGCTGACGCCAGCCTCAGACAAGGCAATCGCTATCGCCTGCTTCTTGTTTGTGACCTTCTTGCCCGACCCGCCAGACTTCAGCTTGCCGGACTTAAATTCTTTCATGACCTTCTTGACCTTGGAGCTGGGTGCATTCTTCGTCTGCTTTCCGGCTTGCGCTCGAC
>Ga0208767_1002365_pt1 | contig 14323 bp, 8 predicted proteins | sample VirMetDEL_Mar_21_FD_184514 | JGI IMG/M metagenome (GOLD analysis project Ga0208767, IMG submission 184514) | Aqueous microbial communities from the Delaware River and Bay under freshwater to marine salinity gradient to study organic matter... | ecosystem: Environmental > Aquatic > Marine >... | reverse complement strand
TTAGAAATTAAATCAACGGATAACTTTATTAATCCAGATGAGGTTGTTGGCTCATTAGATTTTGTTTCAGCAGACTATAATTACACAGCACAGCCAATTAAAGGACAAATTAGTTCTGTGGCTACACATCCAAGCGGTACTGGTGAATCTGCATTATTTATTTCTACCACAGAAACGACAAATTTAAGAAATCGTATCAAAATAGATTATAACGGAAACATCAGCTTCTACGAAGACACAGGGACAACAGCCAAACTATTTTGGAATGCAAGTACTGAGAGATTGGGTATTGGAAATACTAATCCTTCGACAACTTTAGATGTAACAGGTACAGTAACTGCTGAATCGCTTGGAATTGGCACGAGTAGTCCTCAATCTAAATTACAAATACAAAATAGTACGGCAGGTACACCTGCATCAACCGTAGCAGCGGGTACAGAAGCAGGAATATATTTAGAAGATAGTAATACACCTACAGGGCGTTATTTTGTATCAAAAACTCATAATACAGGAAACGGAAATCCCGCGGGTGGAATTAAATTTGTAGGCTCTCCTGATTCAACTAATTATAGTTGGTCGGGCATTTTAGGTCTTAATAGCACTGCAGGAAATGTGGGGGAGTTAGCGTTTTACACCTCAGCATCTAATACCTCAGCCAATTCTTCAACAGAACGCATGCGTATCGACTCATCAGGTAACTTGTTGGTGGGTAAGACTGCTGTAGATACAAGTGTTGCAGGTACAGTAATAGGCAGTGGCAAATATATATTTCAGACTAGAGATTCTGCCGCTCCGTTGCTTTTAAGGCGTAATACAACTGACGGCAACATTGCTGAATTCTACAAAGACGGCACAACAGTTGGAAATATTGGTACTGTTTCAAATGGAAAGTTAATGATGGGTGTGGGTGGCAGTTCTGGCACAAACCTTATATTTGCAGATCAATTTGATGAAATATATCCTAGCCAAAACGGGGTTACAACTTTAGGAGACCCTGGTGCTAAATTCAAAGACCTCTACCTTTCAGGCACAGCAAACTTTGGAAGCCTTTCAGACGGTACAATAACTATAACTGCCTTTGTAGATGAAGATAACATGGTTTCAAACTCTGCAACGCTTGTACCAACTCAACAATCAGTGAAAGCATATGTAGATGCAGAAGTTGCAGGAATTGTAGATTCTGCTCCTGGTGCGTTGGATACACTCAACGAATTAGCAGCAGCTTTAGGTGACGATGCTAACTTTAGTACTACAACTTCAACAGCATTAGGAAATCGACTACGAGTTGATACTGCTGCACAAGGTTTAACTGGAACACAACAAGCAAACGCAATTACCAATCTCGGAATTACAGCGACAAAAGCCGAACTGAATTTCGTAGATGGTGTAACAAGTAATATTCAGACACAGTTAAATGCAAAACTCGCTTCATCATCATACACAGCAGCCGATGTACTTACTAAAATCAAAACAGTAGACGGGGCTGGTTCTGGACTAGATGCAGATTTATTAGATGGTCTTTCCTCTGCTTCTTTCTTAAGAGCAGATACTGCTGATACTGCTGCAAGCAAAATAACATTTAATGGAATTGACTTTACAAATGATGTAGGTTCAAGTGCAACAGATTTATCAAAACATATTGCATTGTATGGAACAACATACGGATTTAGCATAACAGCAAGTAATCTTAATTTAGTTGCCGCTGGAACTAATACTCTTTCTAGTACATCTTCAACACTTACATCTAAAGTTAATCATGATTTTTCCGCAGGTATAGATGTTACAGGAAATATAACTGTAACTGGAACAGTTGATGGCAGAGATATTGCATCCGATGGCTCTAAACTCGATGGTATAGAAAGCGGAGCTACAGCAGATCAATCAGCTTCAGAGATATTAACAGCTATTAAAACAGTAGACGGGTCTGGTTCAGGATTAGATGCAGATTTACTTGATGGTCAATCTTCAGCATATTACGCAACAGCATCAAGTTTATCCTCATATTTACCATTATCAGGCGGAACTTTATCAGGAAATTTAGCTTTTAGTGATGACGGAGAGGGTATTAGTTTCTATGGTGGTGAATCAATTAAGAAAGTTTCTGGAACAGGGATTGTTGTAACAGCATTAAACACACGATCACTAGACGCTTTATTACAAATTGATAGAGGGTCTGGAGGAACAAGGTATAGTGTATATCACGAAGGGTATCACCCAGAAGCAGACACACTCACAACGGCAAGAACAATATCTTTAACTGGAGCTGTAACAGGTTCTGTTTCATTTAACGGTTCTTCAAATGTTAGTATTGCAACAACAGCTACCGCAGACCCAACACTTACTCTTTCAGGAGATGCTTCAGGTAGCGCAACATTTACTAATCTTGGCAATGCTACATTATCAGTTACAGTAGCAGACGACTCACATAATCATGTCATCTCTAATGTAGATGGATTACAAACTGCTCTAGATGGAAAAACTTCACTTGATCATATCCGTTCTTTAGGGGTTACTGCATTTACTGGAGGCACAGATCCGAATATAACTACTGCTCAATATATTTCAGAAATGGAAGGTGACGGAGCATTTGACTCTTATTCTTCTGTATTTAAAACAACATGGTCGTATGCTGGTAACTATAACTTATCAGACGCAGGAAGTTTTGGACCAACAGAAACTGCTGGTATGTCTCACATTACTTGGACAGATAACTCAAGTGACTCTACAAGAGGAAATATTACAGTATTAGCAATCGCTCCGACTACTGGAGGTTCTGCAGGAGGAGTATATGTCTATAACGATCAAGGTTCTAGTTATACTCCCGGTTGGAGAGAAATATGGACATCGAGCACAGATGGTGCTGGCTCAGGACTTGATGCAGATAAATTAGATGCTCAACAAGGTTCTTATTATCTTGATTACAACAACTTTACAAACACACCAACAATACCTTCTTTATCAGGTTATGCAACAGAATCATATGTAGGAACACAAATCAGTAACTTGGTTGATTCTGCTCCAAGTACTTTAGATACATTAAACGAATTAGCGGCTGCCCTCGGTGACGATGCTAACTTTAGTACCACTGTAACAAACAGTATTGCTACTAAAGCACCATTGGCGAGTCCTTCATTTACAGGAAATATAACAGTTGCAGGAGATGGGTTCTTTAACGGAACAAAACTCGAAGGCGATAGCAAAGAGATGATTCGATACTCTGACTCATGGCTAAGATTAAATCCTGCAAATGAATTTACTAGCGGTATATATTGTGGAAGTGGATTATTAAGAACAGATGGAGAATTTCAAGTAGGCAGCAGCGGGGCCTACTTTAAAGTGACAAGTGCTGGTAATGTTACTCTTGCTGGCACATTAGACGGTAGAGATGTTGCTTCTGATGGCTCTAAATTAGATGGTATTGAGAGTGGTGCTACTGCAGACCAAACACAATCAGAAATTAATGCCTTGGGTATTACCGCAATAGGATTATCGGGTACACCAAACATTAGTGTAGGAACTATATCATCAGATACTATTGAGATAAATACCGCAATTAATAGTATTTCTCATGGTATATTTATTCAAAACAACTCATTAACTGGTGCAGGTAATTTAAGAATAGCAATTCCAAATGCTAATGGTTCATATTCAACAGCAGCAACTCTTAATGATATTGTAATGAGAAATGAAACTACTGGAGGCTCTATAATTGTTGGTGCAAAAGATGGTGTTATCTTAGGTGTAGGTGGAAGTGATTATGATGAAAGATTAAAAGTAACAACTACAGGAGTAAATGTTACAGGAAACATAACAGTCACAGGTGCATTAACAGCTACATCAAAATCTTTTGATATTGAACATCCAACAAAAGAAGGTATGAGATTACATCATGGTGTTCTTGAGGGACCAGAACATGCAGTGTACATTAGAGGTAAATCAAATAGTTACATAATCGAACTACCTGATTATTGGGAAGGTCTTGTTCATGAAGATACAATTACTGTTCAGTTAACACCTATTGGTGGACAAAATGATATGTGGATAGAAAACATAGAGGACAATAAAGTATATATTAATTCCGAAAGAGAAATGAAACAGTATTTCTATTTCATACAAGCAGAAAGAAAAGACGTAGAAAGATTTGAGGTAGAGTATGGGAATAGTATATAATCGTAGAACAACTGGTCTTTTTGAAAATGGTGCTTGTCAAAAAGGTGATAGTACAAATTTTGGTGGATATTCAACTCGAACTGAATCTGGTGATTATTTAAGTAATGGTCGCTCATTATATATGAGCAACGTAAATGCTCGTGGAAGCGGCACTCTGGGTGATCAATTTATACCAGTTGATACATCAAAGGTTTATCAGCTAGCTTATTCTGTAAAAACAATTACACAAAGTTATAATAATAGAAATGGAAGCGGTCACTTAGGTTATGCAACTTATGATGAAAATAAAAATTTTATTGAATTAAGAAATTGTAAAGGTATTGGAGATACTCAATTAACAAGAGCAGCTTCACCTGGAGATACAACAATTTATGTAGCTAGTGCATCTGGTTGGTCAACAAGTACAACTAATCATCAAAGAGGTTTAATGCTTTTCGGAGGTGATTATCCATATTCTGAAGGCTATACAAGATATTGGGTGCCTAACAACGCTTATGCTACTAATGCTTTAACAGATTTAGGTGGTGGAGAATGGTCAATTACTTTAAATAGTGGTTTACCTACATGGTCAGCTGCTTTAGATGGTAATGGAGATTATCCTATAGGTACATATCTTTCTAATGGTCGAGCAGGCGGATCATATAACTATGCAATGGGTGCGCCAGTATATCCTCAAACTTGGACAACATATAGTGCGGTATGTACAGGAGAAGGTAGAAGCAGTGAAGCTCAGTTTAGATACGGAACAAAGTTTATAAAATTTTTAAATTTAAGAAATTATAATTATAGAACAGAAAATGCTGGTAATGCAGCATTATACGTAATGGATAATTTATTTTTTGGAGAAATACCTTCAACAAGTGATACATTACCCACAAGTTTTTTACAATCAGATAGGTTTAGATAATGGAATATATAGAAATAGATGGAGAATATTTTGTAATTCACGATGATGAAACAGATCCAAATGGTGAGCCATTAATGGTACCTATTTCTCAAGAAGAATATGAGGCTAATACATGAGTTTAGGACATGGGCCAAAAATACCTACAGCAGATCTAAGTTTATTATTTGATCCTGCGAATAGTAAAAGCTATCCAGGTTCTGGTACTACTATATTTGATTTAAGTGGGAATGGTAATAATGGTACACTAAGTGGTTCTCCTGTATTTTCAAATGGAATAATGACTTATGATGGTTCAGATGATCAAATTGTGGTATCAGCTAATCAGAATAGTTTAGATTTTAGCTCAAATCAAACAATACTAATATGGATGTATCATACGTATACATCAGGCCGTAAAAATCCTTATAATCAAGCTTACGGCGGTTATGGAACATGGACTCACGAACAAGGTAATAATATAAATTATTATTATGGCGATGCAGGCGGAAATAATCAACCATATACTAGTCGTAATAGTTCAACAACAAGTACAAGTGTTTGGAATATGATGTGTACTACTCGAGATACAAGTACTGTTAAATGGTATAAAAATGATACGCTAGTAAATAGCGCTAGTAATGCGTATGGAGAGTTAACTACTACGACAGCAGGAATAACATTTGGAAGTGGATATGCAGGACGTTGGATAGGAGACATGGGTCCTATGATGTTATATAAAAGAGCATTAACTATAACAGAAATACAAACAATATTTCATGCATATAAAGGAAGATTTGGATTATGAGTGTACACGCAGGGCCAAATATAATTACTGACGGACTTGTTTTTAGTTTTGATGCTAAAAATACCAAATGTTATTCTGGAAGTGGCACCAGCTGTTCAGATAGTATTATAAGAAATGCCGGTTTAGTAGAAGGTGGTGCAACATATAATGCTTCTGGCTATTTTAGTTTTGTTACCGATGATTACTTAAGATTTCCAAATGATACCAGCCTAGACAATCAAAGTTTTAGTGTAGAAGTATTTGCAAAAACAAATGCATTATCACAAAATGGATTTTGGTTCGAAAAAGGTGTAGTAAATACACAATACAGTTTATTCCAAGCAGGTAGTAATATATATTGGAGAGCACATACTGGCTCTCTTGTTAATATGGTTACAGTAACAACAGCGACTTATCTAAACACTACGGATTGGTTTCATATTGTTGGTACATGCACTTCCGGAAGTCAAGTAGTTTATATTAATGGAACAAGCGTAGGAACAGGAACCAGATCAGGAACATTTAGTACTAATACAGGGGGAATGAGTATAGGCGCATATGGTGGATATACAGGTGCAAAAAGTTATTTTTACAATGGTGATATTGCTTTAGTCAGAGTTTATAATAAAGTATTAGTTCAATCAGAAGTCGAACAAAGCCTTAACGCGATACGAGGAAGATTTGAATTATAAATAGAAGTATTAAGAAAATTTAAAACTGTGGCCATATAATTATGGCCGGAATAAAAAAATTATGGCAAATTCAGATAAAGACATTTTAATAACACCGAATAGTGGTTCATCTTCTGCTGATCCAAAGATAGAGTATGTTGGAGCAGATAGCTCAGGTAATGACACTATTACAGTAGAGACACTCTATGACGGTACAAAAGCAACACTTAGTTTTGAAGGAAGTGCAGGACAGCTATTCTCTATAGTAAATGACTTAACCAGTGATCCAATATTCTCAGTAAATGACGTATCGGGTATACCATCGATCGAAGTAGATAGTGATGGCGAAATAAGACTTGCAGAATTTAGTGGCAACGTTGGAATTGGAATAAGTAGTCCTACTGAATTGCTACATGTAGATGGCACAATAAAAGCAAATAACTTAACACTTGCAAGTTTATCAGCACAAAACTCAGAAGCAACCGCCGTAATGATAGACGGAAGTGGGATCATTGGAACAAGAGAACTTGGTTCAAACGCATTTAATTCTACAGCTTTCCTTACATCTAGTTCTTCACTTAATGCAACTAACATTTCAAGTGGAACATTAGCAAATGCAAGATTACCTGATTTAACAGTTTCAGATTTTGCAGGGTCTGCTATACAAACTGGGTCAGAATCATTTAGTGATTCAGATACAGCATTAATGACTGCTGCTGCAGTACAAGATAAAATTTTAAGTTATGGTTATACAACAAATGTTGGAGATGTAACTTCAGTAAGTGCAAGTAGCCCACTTAGTGTAGGAGGTGGTGGTGGTCCATCTCCCAGTATTAGTTTTGTAAGTGCTACAATTACTACTTCGACAAGTGATGCCGATGGTGACTTTTTCTTAGTTCACAGTGGTACTACTAGTAGTGGAGGTTTATTTAAACTTACAAAGGCGAATATTAATTTATCTGGATTTAATAATGATTCTGGGTTCTTAACAAGCTCATCTTTATCAGGATATGCAACAGAATCATATGTAAATACTCAAGTAAGTAACCTTGTCGATTCTGCACCAGGAACTTTAGATACACTCAATGAATTAGCGGCTGCCCTCGGTGACGATGCTAACTTTAGTACCACTGTAACAAACAGTATTGCTACTAAAGCACCTATTGCAAGTCCCTCATTTACAACAAAAATTACAACACCTCAAATTCATCATACAGGTGCTATCTCAGTTTTAAATGGTTCTGCTGCCCAAGGCATGAAAGTAGGTTCTCTTTATGTAGGAACTAGTTATAGCAATTCAGCTGCATCTGGACAGGTTAATACTTTAAATGGATACAGGGTTCAAGGAGCAGAAGTTATTAATTCAAGTGGTAACTGGGTAGGTGGCGGAAACATTTCCGAATTTACAAACAATAGTGGATATATTACAGGCAACCAAACAATTACATTGTCAGGCGATGTATCTGGTTCAGGTACAACAAGCATTGCAGTTACAATAGCAGATGACTCGCATAACCATGTAATAAGTAATGTAGATGGATTACAAACAGCTTTAGATGCTAAATTAGCATCCTCTTCATATACAGCATCAGACGTACTTACAAAGATTAAAACTGTAGACGGGTCTGGTTCTGGTCTAGATGCCGACTTGTTAGATGGTATCTCTTCAGGTTCATTCTTGAGAAGCGATGCAAATGACGCAGTTTCGAACACAAGTCTAGAAATTAGTTTTTATTCCAACGATGTTATGGAAACAGCAACCGGAGGCCAAGCAACTCTTGAAGTATATCAAGATACCGCAGGTTCCGATGCATTTATGCAGTTTCACGTTAGTAGTGATTATGCAGCATATTTTGGTCTAAAGGGAGATATTAACGACTTCGCTGTTGGCGGTTGGTCAATGGGTGCAAACTACTACAGAGTATGGCATGCAGGTAACGATGGTTCAGGCTCAGGTTTAGATGCTGATTTACTAGATGGACTACAATTACATACTGGAACAAACAACGTAGCAAATAGAGTTGTAAGAACAGATGGTAATGGGTATATTCAGGCTGGTTGGATTAATACAATTTCTGGAGCGACTGCTTCTACTTTAACAAGAATTTATTGCTCACAAGATGGTTATATAAGATATCAAACTCCCGCTAACTTTGGAGTTTCAATTAGTCCACATATTAACTACAACACTATCGCAAACACACCTACACTGGGAGGAGGTACTCCTTACTTAGATGTAGCTACAGGTAATTTTGGTACAGTCAAAGTTGATGATGATCGTGGTATAGGGTGGGCCGGTTATGCAATTAGAGACGATTGGGTCTTTATGTCAGACGGTGCAGGTACTTCTGGTATCTATAATGATACTGATAATGATTGGGCAGCTATTTTTAGACAAAATGCAGAAGTAGAACTCTACCACAATGGTGCTCTAAAAATGGAAACTACTAGCAGTGGTATATCCGTTACAGGAAATGTCGTTGCAACTGGAAACGTAACTGCATACTAATAAGACGAAAGATTAAAAACAAACATTACACCAATTGAAAATCCAATAGAGAAAGTAAAACAACTTAATGGTGTAGAATTTGACTGGAAAGATAATGTAGAAGAATTAGGTTTTACTCCAAGAGTAAAACACGAAACTGGAGTAATTGCTCAAAATGTTCAATCAGTTATTCCTGATGCAACACCAAATGCTCCATTTAATGAAGAATATTTAACAGTACAACATGAAAAAATTATACCTGTACTTATTGAAGCTATCAAAGAGCAACAAAAACAAATAGACGATCTCAAACAACAGATTAATGAACAAAAAGAGATTAAATAATGGCTTTAGAAACTAGCGGAACATTATCTATAGGAGGAACGACGACAAATAGGTCGATTAATCTTGAGTTAGGTCGATCCGCAACTGCAACATCTTCTTTGGGTGAAACAGATTTAAGAGACCTTGCAGGAGTCAGTTCAGGTACCATAAGCATATCTAATTTTTATGGCGCTTCAAGTGTTTATAATGTTGAAAATTCCATAAAAGTTCAAGCCAATTCTGGTAATGAATGGTTTTACCGAAATAGTCCAACAGCTGGAAATAGAAGAACATTTACTTTTAGCTTTTGGCTTAAAAGAACGCAACTAACAGGATTTCAAGCGGATCCTTATTTAATGAGTCAAGGCACAAATGCTCGTTTTCATTTTGCAGGCGATACTTTAAGATTTATGTTTGCTGGAAGCTCAACAGAAATGGAAGCTGCTGGTACATTAAAAGACTGTACAGCATGGTATCATATAGTATTAGCTGTAGATACAACTCAAGCAACAAATACAAATAGAGTAAAAATGTATGTAAATGGAGAAGACTATCCATTTAATAATAATGATTGGCCAAGTCAAAACCAAGAAAGTAGTTGGATGTCAAGTACTAACATGTATTTTAATACAAGAGACGGAGACGGCTCATATGACAATTCAGGCTACTGGGCAGAAGTTGCTGTAATAGATGGATCGGCATTAACTCCCACAAGTTTTGGCGAGTATGATGATAGTGGTACATGGAAACCTAAAGATTTAAGCGGGTTAAGTTTTGGAAATCAAGGATTTTATTTAAAATTTGACAACGCGGCTTCACTTGGTGCAGACTCAAGTGGAAATGGTAAAAATGTTACTCTTAATAATATTACATCTGTAGACCAAGCAACTGACACACCTACTAATAATTTTTGTACACTTAATCCTATATTCCCTCTTGGATCCAATGTGGCTAATTTAGACATAACTGAAGGTGCAACGAGAGCTTCTAATGCTGCAGGTTTTTATCAGTTTGCTACTTCAACCGTAGGTGTAACAAGTGGCAAATGGTATTGGGAAGTCAAGGGAACTTATGTAAGAATGATATCAACCCTAGGCACAACTCAACCTTATTATTGGGATCAAGGCAATATTGCTTTTAGTGGTACTATTTATTATGCTCAAACAGGGCAAAGGTATAATAATTCTTCTGCTAGTTCTTTTGGTGCGGCATGGGGAGATGGAGATATAATTGCATTTGCATTAGATATGGATGCATCTACACCAACTTTGAATGTTTATAAAAACAATACTAGTATAGGAAATTTATATTCAGGACTTTCTCTTACTGGTTCAAATGCTACATATTTGCCACCCGTGGAAGACGGGTATTTTGCAAAACTTATAGGTTATAGTACAAATACTTTTGATGTAAATTTTGGTGGATATACAGTAGCAACACCATCAAGTGCAGCAACAGATGCTAACGGTTATGGAACTTTTGAGTACGCGCCTCCTTCAGGTTACTATGCAATATGTACAAAAAACTTAGCAGAATACGGAGGATAATATGGCAGCTTTTACAACAATAGACGACCCATCAGCACATTTTCAAATTAAAACTTATACGGGTACAGGTGCTACTCAAAGTATTACCAATGATGGAAATAGTAATTTAAAGCCTGATTTCGTTTGGATAAAAACAAGAAGTGTTGCACATTGGCACAATTTATTCGACTCATCGAGAGGAGCAACAAAACTTGTATTTTCAAATTCCACCACTAATGAAGCAACGCGTTCAACATCATTAACTTCGTTTAATACCGATGGCTTTACTGTAGGTGCTGATACGGTTGGGACTGATGTAAATGGACTTAATAGAACTCATGTAGCATGGCAATGGAAAGCGAATGGTGGTACGACCTCAAGCAATACGGCTGGAACGATTACTTCTACAGTTCAAGTTAATACAACGGCAGGACTTAGCATCATTACTTGGACTGGTACAGGTTCAGTGGGAACAATAGGACACGGTTTAGGCGTGGCACCTACTTTCTTAATTGTAAAAAATAGAACTACAACACTTGATTTTGCTGTTTATCATAAAAATATGACAGATGCAGGATACACATTAGCAATTAATAGTGATGACGGACAACTTGATAGTGGAACAAACAGATGGAATCATACTGCCCCAACTTCAAGTGTGATTCATATAGGTGCAGGACAGCAAACAAATCAAAGCTCAAATAACATGCTTTGTTATGCTTTTGCAGAAAAAAAAGGCTACAGTAAATTTGGCAAGTATGTTGGTAATAGTAGCACAGATGGTCCGTTTGTCTATACAGGGTTTAAACCTGCTTTTGTATTGCAAAAACAAATTTCTAATAATGGAAACGGCTGGTTTATAACGGATAGTAGAAGAGACCCATTTAACGCAGCAACTGGTAAGTATCTAAGAGCTGATGAAGCTGGGGCTGAAGCAGGTACAGGAAAAGTAATAGATTTACTTTCTAATGGTTTTAAACTAAGAAATAGTGATAGTGCATTGAATGGTAGTGGTCATACCTACATCTACATGGCATTTGCAGAAAATCCATTCGTAACATCAACAGGTGTACCAGCGTGTGCACGATAAAAATAGGAGAAAAATATGTGGGCATTAGTAGAAAATAATGCAGTAACAAGGGTCTACATGAGACCAACAGAAATAACTACTTCAGATTATGTTCCAGCAACACGTTATGCAGAAACAATTTTGTGGACCGAAGAAGACGATTTACCAGAAGGAGTGACTATAAGTGATGTAAAACATTATGCAGGAGATATAAAAACTGAACAAGTAGGTTCTATTTATTCTCGAGATGTTTTTACGACTTATACAACTGAACAGCTTGAAGCTATTGGTATCTATGAAGTTGTTGTTGACAATACAAATTTTCAAGACAAAGAATTTTATATTAATACTGATCAGAGTTTTGATTTTGCTGACGGAGTAGTCACTGCAAGTTATGGAGTTGCAACACCTAAAGGTTTAGATAACGTGTTGTTTACAGCACAAGATGAAACCGATGGTTTTGGTATAGAAGGCGAAATTAAACAATATGGTATACGACAACGTTATATAAATAATATAAATACAAATGCTGGAGCTATTTTACAACCTACCGATTGGATGGTTATAAGAGAAGCCGAAGGTGGTACAGCAGTTCCAAGCGAAATAACAACGCAAAGAGCAGCAGTAAGAACAAAGGCAAATGAAATGTGTACAGCAATTGAAAATGCAGCAGATCTTGATGCTTTGATAACTTTATTAACATATGTTAACACGGGAACAATGGAAAACCCAGTAATGGCAAGACCACTTGGGGAATTACCAGAGGTAAATTAAAATGGCATTAACAAAAATTACAGCAAACGTTATAGAAGCAGGAGCCATAAGTACTGCTTCGCTTGCAGATACAAGTATTACAGCTGACAAATTAGCTGCAACTTTAGATCTGACAGGTAAAGCTATAACAGTTGCAACAGCATCAGCAGGAGATAATGATACAACAGTCGCAAGTACTGCATTTGTAACAACAGCTATTGCAAACTTAACAGATAGCGCTCCTGCAGCATTAGATACATTGAATGAATTAGCCGCAGCTTTAAATGATGATGCAGACTTTAGTACAACCGTTACGAATAGTATTGCACTTAAAGCTCCATTGGCAAGTCCAGACTTTACAGGAGATGTTACTTTTGATACATCTACTTTAGTAGTTGATTCCACAAACAATAGAGTTGGAATTGGTACGACTTCGCCTAATTCTAAATTCAATGTTTCAGATGGTGGTGCAGGACTAGAAATTAATCCACAAACAGCAAACGATAGAGTAATATTATTTACTTACGATAGAAATACTTCAACATATCAGTCAATGGATTTTGATGCTCTTGATTATCATTTTAATCCTAGTGGAACTGAAAGAATGCGACTTACCAATGATGGAAAACTTGGAATTGGTACTAGTTCGCCTAGTAATTTACTACATGTCGCATCAGCCGATGCTACAGCTGCACATTTCCAACACACTGATGGTATTAATAGTAACATTCGTATTTCTGATACAAGCGATAGTTTTTACCTAGTATCTCGTGATGGTCTTGGTTCTATTGGTGGAGTTAATAGCAGCAGTAATAGCAATTTAAATATTGACTTAACTTCAGGCAACGTTGGAATTGGGACGACTAATCCAACAGGTCCACTTCATGTTGCAGGTTCTGCCTCAACAGTTTCTATTAAAATTGATAACACTGGCACAGGCGGCGACACTTGGCGTATATGGTCTACAAATGATGTTGCATCTGACGGCGGTGGTAAATTAGGTTTTTATAACGAGGACACTGCCACAAGAGCCATGACGCTCGACTCTAGCGGCAACGTTGGAATTGGAACAAATAGTCCTGCTAATAGTTTACACCTTGCATCTAGCGGATCTAATTTTGCGACTATTCGTTTGGATGCACCTTCAAATACAACACCTGCTACCTATCTAATTAGATCACACGATGGTGATTTTGATATAAGAAATGCTCTTACATCGACAACACCATTAACCATCGACTCATCAGGCAACGTTGGAATTGGTACGAGCAGTCCTAGTAGACCTTTACATATTGCAAAATCAAGTGGTTCTACAATTTTAGAATTACAAAGAACAGATACTAATACAACTGGTACAACTGGTGTAATTCAATTTAATGCTAGTGATGACCATGCTATTGCAGCTATTGCTGTTGTTGGTGATGGTGATAACGAAGGTGGAGAAATTACTTTTAGAACTACAAGTGCAGCTAGTGATAATAATTACTTTAATTCAACAACAGAACGCATGAGAATAGACTCATCAGGCAACGTTGGTATTGGTACTGCTTCGCCTAGTAATTCACTGCATGTCGCATCAGCCGATGCTACAGTTGCACATTTCCAACACACTGATGGTATTAATAGTAACATTCGTATTTCTGATACAAGCG
>Ga0208767_1002364_pt1 | contig 14325 bp, 18 predicted proteins | sample VirMetDEL_Mar_21_FD_184514 | JGI IMG/M metagenome (GOLD analysis project Ga0208767, IMG submission 184514) | Aqueous microbial communities from the Delaware River and Bay under freshwater to marine salinity gradient to study organic matter... | ecosystem: Environmental > Aquatic > Marine >... | reverse complement strand
TCGTTCGATGCATCTACATGCTGGGGAAATTAAGGTGTCCATAGACCTGACATAGGTGGGGGTACCCCAAAAACAGGCGATGTTATATCGCGAGGGGACCCCTACAGACATTAATAGCAAGAAAGGTTCGACCATGTGTACAGGCGGAGATCCGGGTGGCGGGACAGGTGGCGGCGGGGGTTCTACTCCCAAGCCCAAGCCAAAGGCTAAACCAAAGGCTGCACCAAATTTTGGTGCGCCGAAGTCTTCACAGCGTCCGACGTCTAGTCCTAAAGCTGCGCCTAAAGCTGCGCCTAGCACTGGTGGTGGTGCCAGTCGCAGGGCTGCTCCTACTGGCGAAGAGTTTCGTGCGAAACGTGCGCCGGGTCAGCCTGATGTAAAGTTGCCGAGTGACCGTCGTGGGCGTCCGAAGGAGCCGGGTGGAGTAGATGACCGTGCGCCTAAGAAGACTGCCGCTCAGACTTCATTTGATTCCATTCAAGAGTTACGCGGTCGTTTAGACAATCCGTTGCTGCCGGGTACTGCTGGTGCTGTTTTGGGTTCTATTGGCAGGGTTAGTTTGAAGAGTCAGATCAAGGCTTTGCAAGAGGGTGCAATACCTGTCATTGCTGATGGCATGACTGTTGGCACTATTACCAAGGGTGGCTCTTACACTGGGCGTCCTGAGTATGGTGACATTGCGCGTGAGAACTACAAGAAGGGTGGCGCAAGCATTGACACATCAATGCGTGAGGCGGCAGCGCGTCAACGTGCTGCTGAGCGTGATCGTGGTCCTGACGAGCCTAAGAGTGATCCTGCTCCTAAGCCTGAGCCTGTTGAAGAAGTTACCCAGATGGGTGGCGGCACTTTGACTACTAAGCGGCGGCGCGGCAGTGGGCGTCGCACAGCGTTTGGCACTCGGCAGAGTCTTGTGAATCTCAGGAACGTGTAATGTCAAGGACACCGGCATGGCAGCGCAAAGAAGGACAGAACCCTCGCGGTGGCCTCAACGCTGCCGGACGCGCATCATACAAGCGGGAAACCGGCGGCACACTCAAGGCACCGGTCAAAGCCAAAGCGGATACACCGCAGAAGAAGCGGCGCAAGGGCAGCTTCTTGGTAAGGATGGGCAGCGCCAAGGGGCCGTTGTACAAGGATGGGGAGAAGACCAGATTGAAGCTCTCACTAGAGGCATGGGGGCATCGTGGTGACAAGGCCAGTGCTGTACGCAGGGGTCGTTCTTTGTTAGCCTCTTACCAGCGTTCCAAAGAGAAGGGGAAAGCCAATGCCTAATGTAATGGGAAAGAAGTACGCCTATACTCCTGCGGGAAAAAAGAAAGCCAAGAAGGCTGCTAAGTCTTTGCTGACTTCTGCACAGAAGAAGCTGCCGCAGGATCTTCAAGATAAAATTGTAAAGGCCAAGATGCGCGGTGCCTAAGTATCAGTTTAGAGACGGCACTCCGTATGATGGGCCGTATTTTATTATGCCAGACGGCAGGGTTCTGTCTGGCGCTACTTACACTCGTGACTCAAAGCGTCTATTGGAGATAGAAGATGGCGGTGAACGAAGCGGGAAACTACACGAAGCCAGCGTTGAGGAAGCGCCTGTTCAACCGCGTAAAACGCGAGGGAAAGGGCGGAAGGCCGGGTCAGTGGTCCGCAAGAAAAGCGCAAAGGCTAGCTCTTCTGTATAAGAAGGCTGGCGGTGGTTACACCAACTAATATTCGGATATTCCAACCCTAGGCACAGGAATAATGGAATAATGGCAAAAGCACCCAAAACATTACCTAAAAGCCAAAGCCTTATTAAGGTTGCTTATACAGATACAGCGTTTAAGCGATGGGCAAAGACATCTGGTATCGCCACATCAAAAGAAATAGATGCTATGGCAAAGCCAAATATTATGCGTTTGTACAATCGGTATCTAAAGGAATTGAAGAAAGATTTCCCAAGGATGCGCAGTGATATGGATGTAATGGGGCTGATTAAAAACTAATGGCACTAGCGGCTTCACAGAAATCCCTAAGAGCATGGACGCGACAGAAATGGCGCACCAAGTCAGGGAAGCCTAGCACTCAGGGCAGTAAAGCTACCGGTGAGCGGTATCTCCCTGCTGCCGCCATCTCTGCCCTGAGTGACGAAGAGTATCAGCGCACTAGCCGGAAGAAACGTGCTGCCCTGCGTCGAGGCAAGCAGTTCTCAAAGCAACCAAAGAGCATTGCTAAAAAGACTGCGAGTTACAGATGAGTTTTCTGCACACGCTCAAACCAGAAGAGCGAGAGATCCTGCGCAGGGTGGTAAAGAAAGTACACCTTGCTCACCACCCAGAAGAGTTCTGCACCGACCGAGAAGCTGACAAGGTAATCTCTGTGATTGGCCCAGAGGTGGTTGAGCGGATGATTAAGTTCGGCAAGGATCAGAAGGTTGACCAACTTTAGCTACAAGCCTGACGGCTCCACCCTCAAAGCATTTATGAAAGATAATACGTTCTTTCGTGGCATCAGGGGGCCAGTAGGCTCTGGCAAGTCGGTTGCTTGTTGCGTTGAGGTGTTTCGCCGTGCGCTAGAGCAGAAGCCAAACAAGGATGGTATTCGGCGCAGCCGGTGGGCAATCATCCGAAATACCAACCCACAGCTTAGAACGACTACAATCAAGACTTGGCTTGACTGGTTCCCAGAGGATCAGTGGGGCAAGTTTATGTGGTCGGTGCCTTATACGCACAACATCAAACAGGCTGACCTTGAACTTGAGGTTATCTTCTTGGCACTTGATAGGCCGGAGGATGTAAAGAAGCTGCTGTCATTGGAACTTACTGGCATCTGGATTAACGAGGCTAGAGAGGTTCCAAAGTCTATTATTGATGCCTGTACCATGCGCGTGGGTCGCTTCCCTTCCATGCGTGATGGAGGGCCATCGTGGTCAGGGGTAATCGCTGATACTAACGCACCAGAGGAAGATCACTGGTGGCCGATTATGTCTGGCGAGGTGCCTGTCCCTGACCACATCCCTCACGAGCAAGCGCGTATGCTGGTCAAGCCGGACAACTGGAACTTCTATGTGCAGCCGTCTGGTATGCGTGAGGCTCTGGATAAGAACGGGAATGTCTTGGACTATGCCCCTCATGCCAAGGCTGAGAACGCCAAGAACATGCTCGAAAGCTACTATCCCAATCTAATCCGAGGCAAAACAAAGTCTTGGATTGATGTGTATGTAATGAACCGTCTTGGCACTATCCAAGAGGGCAAGCCTGTCTATCCGATGTTTAATGGTGAAACACACATCGCAACGGAGGAGATCCCGATTGCTGATGGCATACCGCTGTATATTGGCATCGACTTTGGCCTAACACCTGCTGCTGTGTTTGGTCAGAAGGTGCGGGGTAGGTGGCTAATCCAAGCTGAGATTGTGGCAATTGACATGGGTATTGTGCGCTTTGCTGAGATGCTGCGCCAAGAGATTGCTACCCGCTTTGGCAACCTTGATGTGCATATCTTTGGTGATCCTGCGGGTGACTTCCGTGCGCAGACTGATGAAAGCACACCGTTCCAGATTCTCCGCGGTGCCGGATTACGCGCACAGCCTACACACAGTAACTCGGTAGATCTGCGCCTTGAGTCAGTGTCTAGCAACCTAAACAAGATGGTTGATGGCAAGCCAGCGTTCTTGATTGACCGCCGCTGTTCTACGCTAATCAAGGGCTTTGAGGGTGGCTACAGCTACAAGCGATTGCAGGTATCTGGTGAGAGGTTTGATGACAAGCCAGAGAAAAACATGTATTCGCATATTCATGATGCTCTGCAATATCTGATGCTTGGCGCTGGCGAGGGGCGTAATCTTATCTCAGGGCAGAAGCCATTAAGGGCATTTAATGCTAAGAAAGAATTTGATGTCTTTGCTCGAAAACCTAAGCAACAAAAACGCAGCGGCTTGTGGGCGAGGATGTAAGGTGATACAGGTTAATAAAGGAGACTGACATGTGCATTGGAGGCAGTGGCCCATCCGGCCCAGCAGTTGATCCTGCGGCAGAAGCAGAAGCTGCTGAACAAAAAAGACGCAACCTTGAGGAACGCAGGGAGCGTAAGCAAGAAGCCTTGGCAGAAGCTGTTGAGGCAACCACTCGTGGTGCCGGACGTCGCTCCTTAATTACTGGAAGCAGCGGCGGCAGAGGCTACTTTGGGTAGGGATCATGATTGTAAACACTGACGCCGGACAAGCCACATACAGCAACGATAAACTTGCTGGCATGTACATGAAAAAATACGAGAAGGCAAAGGCTCTGCGAGAGAACTTTGTTGATCTGTTTGAGGAGTGTTACGAGTATGCTCTGCCTCAAAGAGAGTCGTTTTACTATGAGGCGGTAGGTCAGCGTCGTGATGATAAGATCTTTGATGAGACGGCTGTTGTTGGTGTGCAAGAGTTTGCATCACGCTTGCAGCAGGGTTTGGTGCCAAACTTTGCGCGATGGGCGGATTTTCGTGCGGGGTCTGAGGTTCCAAACGAATCGCGTGAAAGCGTGGATAACGAGCTTGATGAAGTAACCGAGTACGTCTTTGAGGTTATACAGAACAGCAACTTTGGTCAGGAAGTGCATGAGTCCTTCCTCGATTTGGCTGTAGGTACTGGTGTGCTGTCTGTGTCTGAGGGCGATGCAATTAATCCAATCATGTTCTCGGCTGTGCCATTGCCGCATGTAGTGCTAGACACTGGCCCTGATGATCGCATTGACCATGTGTATCGTGAGCGTCAGGTACGCGCATCTGATGTGCCGCTTATGTACAAGAATGCTCAGATCGGCAGTAAGCTACAGCACAAGATTAAGAACGCGCCTGATGACAAGGTTAAGATCCTTGAGGTTGTGTGCAAGGATTACACTGTTAAGAATGATGAAGCGTATCTTTTCTATGCTATTGATTGCACAAACAAAGAAGTAGTCAGAGAGGAGAAGTATCGTGGTGTGGGGTCAAATCCTTTTATATGCTTCCGCTGGTCGAAATGCAGTGGCGAAGTCTATGGGCGAGGCCCACTCATCAATGCGCTTAGTGCCATTAAGACTACGAATCTCACTATTGAGCTTATACTTGAGAACGCGCAAATGGCTATCTCAGGTATTTACCAGATGGAAGACGACGGAGTAGTCAACCCTGACACTATTAGTCTTGTTCCGGGTACAGTCATCCCGAAAGCCGCTGGTTCTCGTGGCTTGGAACCAATCCGCGCTGCTGGTTCGTTTGACGTAGCTAACCTTGTGCTGTCTGATATGAGGCTAAACATCAAGAGAGCCTTGTACAATGACATGCTGGGTAATCCTGATCGAACCCCTGCTAGTGCAACAGAGGTGGCCGAGCGAATGGCTGATCTCTCCCGCCGTATTGGTTCTGCATTTGGAAGGCTACAAGCTGAGTTGGTACAGCCTGTGCTACAGCGTGTAGTCTATATCCTAAAGAAGCAGGGACGTATTGAACTGCCGACTATCAATGGTAGGGAAGTAAAGGTTCGCTCTGTATCGCCACTTGCACAGGCACAGGCAAACCAAGACATTACATCTGTGGCGCGTTGGCTTGAGTTGGTTCAAGCAACCTTTGGCCCACAAGTTGTGCAGATACTTATTGATTCAGAAGAAACAGCAGCATACCTCGGCAAGAAGTTTGGTGTGCCAGATTCATTGATCCGCGACCTTGAGGAACGCAGACAGCTTGTGGCCTTGGCACAACAGTATGCGCAAACTCAAGGAGGGATGGGTGTCGAACAACAAATACCTCAGTCTTGATGGTTATCAGCGTAACTTTGAAGACGATAAGAAGATAAGCCTAAACATAGCCACCTTGTTCAAAGACGAGCTTGGCAAAGATGTGTTGCGCTATCTTCGTTCAATTACAATAGAAGCAGTTAATGGTGCGGCAGTAACCGATGCGGAGTTGCGCCATGTGGAGGGGCAGCGATACATCGTGGGCCTAATAGAGTCGCGCATCCGGCATGGTCAAAAGGTGAAATCAAATGAATGAAGTTGAAGCAGAAGATTCTGGCATTGTAACCGAGGGTGGCAATCCGATGCTTGAGCCGGAAGCGGCACCTGATCCGCTTGCTGCTCTGCCTGAGAAGTTTAAGTCTCTTGATGATCTGGTTGAGTCTTACTCAAACCTTGAGAGCAAGATTGGTGCTAAGGAAGAAACATTCCGCGATCAGTTTATGAAAGAGATGGAAGAGCAAGCGTATGCTAACAGGCCAGAGTCTGTTGGTGACTATGTTCTCCCTGACAGCATTGACGATGACATGGCTACCGATAACCCGCTGCTACAGTGGTGGGCTAATCAGGCTTTTGAGAATGGTTATAGCCAAGATGAGTTTGCAGAAGGCATTGAGATGTATGTTAATGCAGTCAATGCAGATGTACCTGACTATGACGCAGAGGTAGAAAAGCTAGGCGATAATGCAAACGCCAGAACAGAAGCTGCCAGCTTGTTTGCCAATCAGTTCTTTCCAGAAGATATGCTGCCAGCAGTAGAGCGTATGTGCGAGACAGCCGAAGGTATTATGGTTCTCGAACACATTATGGAATCCATGAGAGAAGGTGGCCCGTCTAATGGCGCTGTTGAGGTTTCACGTGAAACAGAAGCAGATCTGCGCCAGATGATGCTTGATCCGCGTTATCATGACCCAGCGCGGCGTGATCCGACTTTTGTTAAGCAAGTCGATGACGGCTTCAAGCGTATGTTTACTAATGGCTAATGAAGCGTTGCGAGTTGGTAGGCTCTCGTTGATCAAAAGCCTACCCGAACATGCCGAGCGTGTTGCTGATAACATGCGTAAAGCGGATGTCAGGGAGTGCTACATACACAACCTGACGCCGCTAGAGGCACTTACTGAGCCGATGGTTATACACGGCGCAGTTACTTACACATTGCGACTTGACGAGACGCCTATTGGGATGTGCGGGAGTGTGCCAATAGACGATGTTCAAGGACGTATCTGGCTGCTTGGCACCAATGCAATCAACTATAACTTTCGCCCATTTCTTAGGGGATGCCGTCCAACTATAGAGTTGCTGCAAGGTCATTATGCCAGCGTAGAAAACTTTGTACCGGCTGACCATCATGACACGATTATGTGGTTAAGCTGGTGTGGGTTTACCTTTGATGAAAGCATGTATGAAATAAACAGCCATACTTTCATGCGATTTGAGCGTTGCGCTGTAGATAAGAATGATGTTATTGGTGAATTAAGTCGGCCTGTAATGCACTGAGCGACCCGCAAGGACAATCGCGTTGAGGATGCCACACAGATAACCGTAAATGTGAAAACAATCTTACGAGGACTGTCAAATGGCGAACACTATTGATGTCGCATTTATTAAACAGTTCGAGTCCGAAGTTCACATGGCTTATCAGCGTATGGGTTCCAAACTGCGGAACACTGTGCGTATGGCAAACAATGTGACCGGTTCGACTGTTCGTTTCCAAAAGATTGGTGCTGGCTCTGCCTCCACCAAGTCGCGTAACGGCAATGTTACTCCTATGGAGCTTGCACACACTCAAGTGGAAGCAACCATGGAAGACTTCTATGCCGCTGAGTACATCGACAAGCTGGATGAACTCAAGATCAACATTAACGAGCGTCAGGCTGTTGCCCAATCCGCTGCTGCTGCTCTTGGTCGTAAGACTGACGAGCTTCTTTACACAGCAATGGATGCGGGTGCCAACTCGACTCAGATTCACGATACTGGTTCCGCTTTGGCGCTTGCCGATATCCTGTCTCTGTTTGAGACGTTTGGTACTGCAAACATTCCTGAGGATGGTGGCCGTTATCTGGCTATGCACCCGAAGGGTTACGCAGACCTGTTTACTATCACTGAGTTTGCATCGTCAGACTTTGTTGGTGAGCAGAACCTGCCGTTTGCTGGTGGCATGACCATGAAAGAGTTCATGGGCTTCAAGGTGTTCTCTACCTCGGCAATCACCGCTGGTAAGAACATGGCCTACCATACCTCGGCTGTTGGTCTTGGCATCAATGCAGATGTCTCGACTGAGATCAACTATGTACCAGAAAAAGTATCACACCTTGCAACCTCGATGATGTCGATGGGTGCAAAAGTTATCGACGATAACGGTGTGTACGAAGTTCTGGACAACAACTGATAGGAGTGACAAATGGCTTATAGTGCAGCAAATCTCACTCGTATTGGCGGTGCTTCAAACGGTGATCTTTGGCTCTACAGTTCTGCTGATGCAATTGCGACTGTAAACACCTCTGGTTACTTCAACGATGCCGCAAATATGCTGGCTGTTCGTGACGTTATTATTGTTGTGGATACGAATACTCCGACCACAAACTTTGTGAACGTTCTGTCGAACACAGGTTCAGTAGTCGATGTCTCTGATGGCACGGCTATCGTTGAAACTGACGGCGACTAAAATAGGGAGAGGGGGCTACGGCCCCCTCTACTGACATGACCAGTACGGCAGCAAATTCAGCAGTAGACATCTGCTCAAGGGCATTGATCCTGATTGGCGCAGATCCGATTACGTCTTTTGAAGACGGAACCACAGAGGCTCTTGTCTCTGTGAATCTGTATGAAGATGTTGCTAGGGCATCACTGGTTAATGCTAGGTGGCGCTTTGCCACTAATCAGTCTGTGTTAAACAGGCTAACTGATGCGCCTACTGGCAGATATGAATATGCCTATCAACAGGCAGATGGCACATTGATGGTACATGCTGTTACCGTCAATGACCTGCCTATTGAATACCAAATCTATGGTGACAAGATCTATGCTGACACATCGCCAAACGATGTTGTCATTGCAGACTTTACACACAGGGCTAATGAAGAAAACTGGCCCTCGTACTTCACGCTTGCTGTTGAGTATGCTCTAGCAACCTTGTTTGCAACGTCTATTGCTAGAGATTCTGGTCTAGCATCATTGATGAAACAGGCGGGGCTAGAAGCAATGGCAAAGGCTCGTAGCTTGGATGCACAGCAGCAGACCACGCGCAAGCTGGTAACGTCGAGGTTTATTACTGACAGGCGAAGTTAATGGCTAGAGTCCGCGTACCGATTAGTAACTTTCAGTATGGTGAGATCAGCCCATCGCTTGTTTCGAGAACTGACACTCCACTCTACAACAACTCTGCAAAGAAGATAGAAAACTTCTTTTTGCGCAATGAGGGTGGGTTGCTCAAACGCTTTGGCACCAAGCGCATATATGAGTTTGACACTACCGTGGATTCCTCCGCCACGCAGCAACTCAGGCTGGTGCCATTCATCTTTTCTGATGATGAGCGGTATATTATTAGCCTTGAAAGCGCAAAGATCAGAATCTTTCAGATTGATCCTACAACTGGTGCAGTGTCCTTAATACAGACACTTACTGCTGATGTAGACAGCAATGCCATACCTTTTACCAACGCCAAGCTACCAGAGCTAACATACGCACAAGCTGGCGATGTTATGTTCATTGCTCATCAGACGTTTATGGTGCGCAAACTGGTGCGCACAAGTCTTACAACATTCCAGCTTGAGTTAATGACGTTTAATACAAGTGCTGATAGCTATCGTATTAATCAGCCATATTACTCGTTCCAAGATATTGGTGTAACGCTTGATCCATCTGCTAGTACCGGCAATGGCATTACGATTACAACAAGCGCAAATTACTTTGATACTACTGGGAGTCAGTCTGGTGGTAACTATCCAAGTTCAAAGCATATTGGCGTGGTTCTAAGGTATCATGACAATGAGATAGAGATTAAATCTGTTCAGTCTGCCACACAGGCTACAGGTGACATAACGGATGAACTTCTGGTTCACCTTGATAGAGATGCAATAGAAACAACAGACGGCAGCACCAGTATTCACATTACCTTTGTGAATCATGGTTTGGCAGAAAATGATTCAATAACAATATCTTCTGCTGGTGCAGTGGGCGGTATATCTGCAAATAACATTAATGGCACTCGCACCGTAACAGAGGTCATTGATGAAAATGAGTTTGTTGTTACTGCCGGTGGGTCTGCAAATGAGTCTACTATTGGCGGTGGCTCACCAAAGATTGTAACTCATGCAGCGTCTACTGAATGGGGTGAGCAATCATATAGTGCGCTGCGGGGCTACCCCGGCGCTGTCACCTTTCACGAGAACAGGTTGTGGCTAGGCGGCAGCTTGGCTCAGCCTGATGGTATTTGGGCAAGCAAATCTGCTGACTACTTTAACTTTGACATTGGGAACGCCGAAGACAATGACGCGCTAGATTTAACAGCGTCTATTGGTGAGATAAACACTATCAGGCATCTGGTGTCTAATCGTGATTTGCAGATCTTTACCAGTACGTCTGAGATGTACATACCGTCATTTACCGAGAAGCCAATTACACCAACTAATGCACAGGTGCGTAGGCAAACATCATATGGCGCAAACTTTGTGCGTCCTAGCTCGTTTGATGGTGCCACTATTTATGTGCAGAAAACTGGCTCAGTAGTGCGTGAGTACATCTATTCTGATGCAGAAGCAGCTTATGTATCTACTGGTATTTCGGTGCTGTCACCGCATTTGATTAGTAATCCGGTGCAGATGTCTATTCTGCGTGGCGCAATCAACCGCCCTGAGTCTTATGCTTTTGTTCTTAATGATGATGGCACACTGGCTGTGTTTACATCGAATAGAGCAGAGCAACGTGCTGGTTGGACACAGTGGACAACATCAGGCAAGTTTCATTCTATCTGCACAGTAGATGATCGTGTGTTTTGTATTGGCACTTTTGATACTGGCGCTGGCACTAGCAAGCATATCTTGATGGAGTTTGAGTCCACACTGAATATGGACTTCTCTAACAATTTTACTGGAACTGCCGGTGTGTTTAATGTGTCTAGCCACTTTGCAAATGGCGCGAAGGTAAAGGTTGTGAATGGCACTAACTATCTTGGTGAGTTTACAGTTGCTAGCGGCAATGTGGATGTATCTGCGGTACAAGAAATAACATCTGCTGAGATTGGTTTTGATTTCAATGTTGAAGCTGAGACTCTGCCTATTGATGCACAGATTGGTGGCGGGCCACTTACAGGTGAGCCACGCTCTGTAAACCGTGTTGTTGTTGATTTGCTGAGTACATTGTCTTTATCAGTGAATGATAAGAGACTTGTTATTCGCACAGTAACAGATGATTTTAGTCAGGATCGCTCTGCTGTAACTGGCAAGCGTGAGTTTAGATTCCTTGGGTATAGTAAAGATCCAACGGTTAAGATTACTCAAACCGCACCTATGTCACTACAGGTGAATGGTATTGTTGCGGAGGTAACGTTCTAATGGCTCCAAATCCCTTTATGATCCAAGCCGCTGCAACTGGCATACAACTTTTTTCGAGTATTTACAGTGGACGCGCAGCAAAACGTCAGGCTCAAATTGAGCAAGAGCAACGCAGGTTTCAAGCAAAGCTAACAAAGATTGAGGCTGCTGCGGCAGCTAATCAGCGCATAAGAGAGTTTGATTCTGCTCAAGCATCAAACATTGCGTTTGCTGCATTTATGAATCGCGATCCATCTGATCGTTCTATGAAAGCGTTTATGGATAGGCAGAAAGAAGTTGCCTATACAGATGCTGAGATGATTGAGTCTACTGGTCTGATTAAAGCTACACAGCAAAGGATGCTGGCAGATGCTGCTGGGGTTCGTGGTAGGAACGCTCTTATTGGATCTTATCTCGATGCTGGCAGCGCAGTAACTAGCGGCCTGTGGCGCTATGAAGTTTACAAAACAGGACAAGATTAATGGCGCTTATTAAACAACGCAGACAGTTCTTGCCTCAATCTATTGGAGTAGTGCGTCCTGATATTGGCACTGAGTTTGTAGCTCGTGGCGCAGAGCGTCTTGCTAATAGCATGATCGAATCATCATTTGATCAGCTAAAGCGAGAGGCGCGTAAGGCTGGTGTAGAGACAGCACAGGCTGCATCAGCAGCCTCTCTGCGCACTATTAATCCAGAAACAGGGCGTCCCGAGGCGTTCAAGATTCCCGGTGGCTTTGGTATTGCTGCGCAGCAAGCGTATGAAGAGACCATTGAGAAGCGCTACATCAACCAAACTGAATCAGACATTAAACTGAAAGCGCAAGAGATTGCGCTTAGAGTGCAGAATGACCCTGATGGTGCAGCTAAGTACGGAACAGAGCTTGGTGATTACATTGATGCTTTGTCCGCCAATGCCTCACCTAAGTTTGCCAACATCATTAACAATGTTGGCGGGGTAGTCCTTGCATCCGGCAAGCTAAATCTTGAAGGCAAGCAGCTAGAACGTCAGAGGGCAGACCTTGCTGCTAGTGCCGTTGGGAACATCGACACTGCTCTGCAAGGTTATAGGGACGTTATTGCTCTTGGAGCATCTGAGGAAGAAGCTGAGCTTGCTCTTAGCGTTGTTACAAGATCTATTCAGATTGCATCTGATGGCTTTCCAGAAGTTTACAACGCAGAAGCACAGGCAAAAACACGTACTGCGCTGCTTCAAGCCCAATCGTTTGGCGCTGCTGATAGACTTGTGGCTGCATCAATAGATGCTGGGGCTACATCCGATGACTTAATTCAAGTTGCTGAGTTTCTAAAAGCGCCAAGCAGTGAAAAGGCGCTTGCTGATGTTCCTGACTCTTTGCGCAGCATAGCGCAAGAGTTGGTAGGTACTGACGGCTTTCGCAAGAACAGGGCAAGCATCCTTGGCATTATTGGTGATCAAGAGTCTGATCTTAGCAAGGCTGAAGTAAACGAAGAGGCTGCAAAAACCACTCAAGAAAGAAAAGACCAAAAAGCAGCAAGAAAGCAAGCTGATAAGATTACTAATGGTATTGCTGGTCGTGAGGATGAGACTGCTCGTGAAATAGTAGGTCTATTTGCTGACGGTGACTTTGATGCTGCCATCCAAGCTGTTGTTGATTATGAAACATCTCTCAATGCAGATAGGTCTACATTTCAGCAAGCTGGCGTATCAGATGGTGCGTTAGACGCATCTATTATTGATCAAAGACAATATGCACTTGAGCAAGGTTTGGTTAGCATTGCCGATACGCTTACCTATCAAGAGTCTGCAAATTTGGCTCTATATATGGAGCGAGATGGCAACGTTGATGTAAAGCTGCCAGAAGAAGCAAAGAAAAAAGCAGATATCCTGCGTAGACTTATGAGTCCTGCTGATGATCTAAATACTGTGCAGCAGGTAATGAACGGTATTGTTACTGCTAAAAAGCCAAAAACATTAACTGCAACTGAACAAGCAGCGCAAAATATTAAGGGTAACGCATTTGTTCCTAATGATGCAAAGCATAGAGAAGCAACTGATGGCATTGTTGCTGATAATGCTGGTGTTGATCCGGCAATGCTTGCCGCTTGGTTTGGCACCGATGAAAGTCGTCCAAACAATATGCCTCATCCGACAGTGCGTACATCAATAGCTAGGGGCGTGCCGCCACAAGCATTGCTAGATTTTCTTGAGGGTGTAGCAGACGGACGAAATGTAAATGAAAGGGCGGTTGAAAATGCTCTTAATCATTGGTCAGATCATGCGTTAGCTGTACGTCCAGATGGCAATATTCAAAACTCACTTCTGCTGCAAGACCTAGATCCTGCCACAAATGCTCTTTATCAATCCGCCTTTGCAATCAAAAGGGTTAGTGGTGAAGACAGATCAGTTTCTGATATTTTGGGTGCATTAATTCAAGCTCGACAAAACCCAGCAGTTATTGAATCTAATAGCCTTGTTACATTTACAGGCGGTCAATATAATAACTACAAGACAGGCAGAAGTAGACTGACATATTATGTTGCTCAAAAAGCGGCAAACAATACTCAAGCCTTACAAGTAATTACACCGCTTGTTGAAATACTTGTTGCTAATGGCAACAGCTTTTCAACTATTGATAAGCAGGTTGATGAGGTTCTTGGTAGCGTGTTTGGGCCGACAGATGGCCTTGTGACTGACCCAATGAGTCCGATTGGCGGTCAGTCTATGCACTCTCTGGATAATCATTTTCCAGATCCAGCCAACAAAGGTTTGTTTATTGCAAAGGTCCAAGAGCTTCTTGCCAAAGAAGCTGGTAATGATTTTATATTTTCACAGTATGCGCTTAGTGGGCTGATTGAAGGGGAAGACAGGCCATACCCTAAAGAGAAGACGGTAACTATTGTGCCAATGACAGGGCAATCTATTGTTGGTGGCAATACTTTGTTTATGGCAGCAGCGCCTAACAAACATGGTGAGCTTGTGCCAGTTCCGAACAAAATTACTGGTGCGCCAATTATTATACCTATTAGCATTGCTAACCAAGAAATACAGGCAAGAGCAGAGCGTCTTGAAGAGGAAGAGATCCTTGCCAATC
>Ga0208767_1002363_pt1 | contig 14333 bp, 6 predicted proteins | sample VirMetDEL_Mar_21_FD_184514 | JGI IMG/M metagenome (GOLD analysis project Ga0208767, IMG submission 184514) | Aqueous microbial communities from the Delaware River and Bay under freshwater to marine salinity gradient to study organic matter... | ecosystem: Environmental > Aquatic > Marine >... | reverse complement strand
CATTCTTTTGGTTCAACCTCGCAATATTCTATTTTACGAGGCTGCTTGTTTTTTGTTTTAGCCATTTAAAGTTTTATCAATTAGTCTGCGTACTATGTATAATGCTAGTAGCACTAGCCCAAAGTAGAATACTAATCCTTGTATCTTCTGCCAAAGTGTTTTCTGTTTAACATATATAATTTTTTCATACGGTACTTCTACAATACTAATAATCGTATCCGAGTCGCATACTGCGTTTATAGTAACCGTGTCGTTCACCTTTACTAACTGTACCTTGAGTCTGTCCTTCACTAGTGTTATAGTGTCGTGTTGCTTCAAAGTCACAGTATCCGTGATAGCCACAGGTGGGCTGACAACCGTGTCCACTACAACCAGCGTGTCTTTTTCCATTATTGTAGGGTCTTTCCGCACCGCTTTCTTTAAGTGCCATTGTGCGCTGCAACTCATTAATGAGCTTACTAGAATTAACTTTACCAGCCATTTCATATTAACAATCAAAATCTATATATGTAATCTTTACTTCCTCTCCTTTCTCAAGAGCCTCAGCAATCGGAGGATAGACTCTCTTATACGCATCAACAGACGAACCAACGAATCCATTACTTGAACCAAAATTCGCTTGTTGAGAATTACCAAGAAGTAAGCACCCAGCAGTATGCTCATCAGTATTGCCAGTGTGGATAAGAATGTACTCAAAATTAGGAACTTCACGTACCCATAGCATTCCCTTGTGCATCTCCCCATACTTCTTTAAATATCTACCATGAAATCCTCCAACCTTCCTGAGAGTAATCCGATATGTTCCTGCAGGAATTCTAGTTTCACCGTATTCTTTTTCTTCCCTGTGTTCGTCTTCAAGGGTGTAACATAAGAATTTACGCCCGTCTGTGACATCGAATAGTAATCCATTGGTTGAATCTTTTTGACTGCTAAATCGTAATACTTCTAAATCCATTACTCACCTCTCTTAGCAAACTTTTCTAATCCTGCAATCCCAAAACTCCCTAGAGTAGTAATCACAAAAGAATTGTAAGTAAACTCATTGATTGGTAAGTCTGTACCACATGCTCCAGTGATGACATCTGCCAACATTACTAACACCATAACTGCAAATGACATAAAACCTATAATGGTCTTTTCATTCCAATCATTTGTGTCTTTAAAAATTTCTACGAATTTCATAATTATTGATTATTTATTAGTTTATCTATTTCCGCCTCTAAACCACGTGCAGGTCTAAAACCTATCTTTCTTAACCTACGAATTTCATCTTCAATAGAATCTTTATCGTCAAAATATTTTACTAAATAGTACGCCTGCATTTTAGGTGTTCTTTCATTATACACATCAAAATGAATAGAAGTAATACCTAATTGTTTTCTTTGTGCGCCTCTACGTACCCAAGATACTAATGATTTCCGTAAGTATGGTTCGTCAGTAATTTCTTCAATACTTTTAATTACTTCACTAAAAGTCATCTCTTTATTAGCAAGAGCATCGGAATAATTATCTACTTGTATTTTTAGCATCTTCATCTTAGTTCCCTCCTCCATTCGCATCTCTTTAGCAGTCATATCATCCTGGTATTTTTTAAGATCAGGATTAGACTCTTTAATGAAACGCTCTTTTGGATTCAATGCCTTGATGAGTTGATATGCTGAAGACTTTTTAGACTTAGATTTAACCTCTTCACCTAAATTAGTAGTACCATAAGCAAGGATGTCTGCCATACCATACGCTAGAGACACTACAATAGAGTTTGATGGTGTTGTAGTTAGTTTCTCTACTGCGGCTTTCATTCGTGCAGGAGAAGCTCCCATAGCACTTCCTAGAGCCTTGTAGAAATATTCGATACGCTCACTATCCACACCTTCAGTCTCTGGTAATACATCCCCCATATCATAAGATACTGCTGTATCTCTAAACATATCGTAGTTATAAACATACGCCATTAACGATTGGATAGGAGCAGGAACAAATGAACCTACATCGGTAACAGGGACAAACATTCCAAATGATTCTCTAAGTGCGTTCCAATCCTCACGTGTCCAATTTTTGAAAGCACCTTCACCTTTGATTTCCTTCTCCATAGCAATTTCAAACACACGAAGGAATCCTGCAAGTTGCTCCGCTTTAGGGATACGGATATAGCCTCGCTTACCTGTTTCAGGATCACGTTCACCCGTCCAAAAGATAAAGTTTCTACGCTTCTCATACTCAGCTACATTCTCATCATCGTTATCGTCATCTAAAGATAATCTTAGGTATGTGATAGCTGCAGCTATAGCACCAAGTTCCGTAATAAATCTACCAAACTTAGCAGGGTCTTTACGGATAGTCTCAACCATACCACGTGTCCCTTGTATTGCTACATTTAAATATGGTGCTAGTAGCTTATCTACTTTTTTAGAGGCTATTCCTCCTTGTGAGAAGTCAAGAATCTCACGTGACGCTCGTGCCGCAGAGAACTTCATTGCCTCTAAGTCATCTTGTGTAGGCTCGTGTCCATTTTCAGCAATGAAATCTTCAATACGTTGCTTCAAATCTCTCTTATATATAGCTACACGGAAAGCAACTTCCGTTGTCTCACTTAAATAAGTAAGACCTTCGGTAGTTTTCTTGACACCACGCTTAATGTATCCCATGGTGTCTCCTTTGCGGTATATGAGATTTTTAAAAGGGGATGCCTCTACTGCTAAGAAGTCCATAAGACCACCATGTTTTGCTAACTCTACATAGTCTTCACGACCTAGTACTTTATCCTTAGTTGCAGAATATAGGTCACGCATCATTCTAATGGAAGATACTGTGAAACTTGAGCGACCATACACATCACTACGGAAGATAGCATACAACCAGTTACGGAAGAAGTCCTTCATAAAGAACAATGGGTTACCTGCACCGGTTGCATTGAAACGAAGGATAGAGTTTAACACCCCTAAAGTTTTATCTAACGACTGCTCAAGATTTCCTTTTGCTAATATCTCAAGGTCTAGCAGTTCATCGTAATACTCACTTTTAATTTGCAACGCTTTGAGTTGACCATCCATAAAGTAGTATAGATTTTTGTATCCAGGATCTGGACGCATAATCTTTTCCTCCGTAGGTTGAAACATGAAAGACTCTTCTCCTGGTTCAGATAAATCTACAGGCTCTCCAACATTAATATCTTTCACGTTAGACGGCTTAATCCACTCAAGGTCTTGGTCACCCAACTGTTCAGCAAGACTGCTAACCATTCTATTGTAGAAAATCTTGTTTTGAGTGTTTCGTGTATGTACTTGAAGTAAGTACCTAGAATCCATAATCAATGAACCCTCCGAACCTTTCTTTAACTCTTTTAAAAACTCTTTACTATTAGTATCTGTATTTTTAAAAGTTCCATCTTCTGGGTTAAGAACAAAATTTAAGAACTTACGTGGTGAGTAGTTATCACTACTTAAAGCCTCGTATGCTCCTTGACTAACAAGACCAGCATCATAAGCTTCTTTAAATAGACCACGCATAGCATCAAAGTATTTGTTAGCACGTTCTTCTAATGCTTCGAATACTTCCGTACCTAATTCCATTTTAAGGCTCTTAAACGAAGCCTCAGCCTTTTCCTTTGTAAATCCTAATGGATGTTCTGGACGTTTTTTCTCACGTGCATCAAAATTGCTATCAATTTGAATCACACGCATAGCAAAGATGATTTTATCTAATGCATCAAGTTCTTCAGTAGTTAATCCACCATAAATTTCTTTTTCAAACTTATTGAACTGTACTTTAGCCCAAGCCCCAGCACCCGCACGAGTAACTACTAAATCTTCAACCGCTTCCATATTAGCCTCTCCTATGAGACGCTTAACATTACTTTGTCGGTCAATCCAAGACTTTTCAAGTTTTCTCATGGTCTTAGCAATACGTACACTCAACTCCTCTTTGGTAGCACCTTTGGAGATGTCTTCTTTGTACTTATCCATCACTTCTTGTAGGTCTTTACCCGCACGAAGTGCCTCCTCAATATCCCCGAAGAATTTGTCTAGCAGTATATTGTTATTCTTTTTGGTAGCTTGGAAGATGTTAGCCATAATAACTCTACCAAACCCTTCTTGACTAGTAACCTCTTTAGTAGATTCGTTAGCTACTTGCTTGGTAAACTCCTTAGCCGTAGCACGGTCAAAACCGAGGTCGTAAATCATGTCTTCGAAAGCCTTATCACGACCTTCTTCAGGCATAGCATTGTACGCCTCAATAAAGCTTTGTATAGCCGTCTTACGAGAAAACTTATTCCAAAGACCTTTAATGGAAGAAGCAGAACCTAAACCTTGGTTTTCAAAAGCTCTTAATACCTGTGAATAAGATTGATAATCGTATGCATTGAATACTCGTGCAGTAGTAAATCTAAAATTAAGATTTGTGTCTCTCTTAAATTGTTTAAAGAGGTCGTGGTTCATCTCATCTACACGCTTGAACGGTTGGTCATAGATTTCCATTGACCCCGCTTCACTATGATCTGACACACGAATAGCATATAGACGTACATCCGAAGCCCCCTTACGTGCTATCAAATATTGATAGTTGCTAATCGTGCTTGTAGAGTTTCTATCATATACTTTGTCTACACTATATCCTTTACGCTTTAGACCACGCTCCATTTCCAAAGAAAGGTTGTTAGAAATCATCCTAACCTTCATAGGACTCATACGCTTCTTAGGCTTGAGTCCTTCTTTTTGGAATACAAACTTAGACTCCAAGTCTTGGCTATTGTCAACACGCTTAATGACTACTGCTGGACCAGAGAGCTTGTTGTATCGCTCAACTTCAAAGTCTGGACCTAACACATCTTGCACATAAGCTTGAAGTTCATTAGGAGTAAAACCTTTTTGATAGGTATACTTACTAGCAACGTAGAATTCTAACGGGTCTTCACTAAGGCTCACGTTAGATTTGTTGGTAGCCACATCAGTACCACGTGTAGACAAGATACCTACACCACCCACCTTTAATGAGCGACCAAAATTCAATGTAACGTCTTGACGAATATCACCAGGTATTACATTGAGTACGGCATTACTCATAGCGTAGTCTACACTCTCGCTAGGGATGTCGTATCCGTTTTGCTCTACATAATCTGGCTTGAGCTTAGATGAAGGTAGAATATCTCTCTTAACCAACTCCTCTAACTTGCTAAAGTTATCGCCCTTCTTAACGAAGTTATTTAAAATCGTATGTGGTTTTTTTATTGATTTTTCAGCGTATGATTTAATAGAATCTTGGTTATAGTTAATAGATTTTAATTCTATTACACTGTTGTTAAGTATAATTCTATTGTTTCCGTCTAGTGTGTTTACTATAACATCAAACCCTTTCTCTTTAATGCTGTCATAAATAGCTTCTAGCTTGTTTATAGTAAACGCACCTTCAATGTCTTTTTTTGTTAGCTTGTAAATTTTCGCTGATTTCTTGATTTTATAAGATGCTATTCCACTTTCTGAAGATATTCTGCTGACACCATTAACACTATCTATGGAATAGTTTATAGCAGTTTCTGGTTTTTCGGCAAGGAATAAATACTTGCTTTCTGCATTAGAGGTGTTCCCAATTGTGTTTGGAGTTTCTGTAGCCACCCAAGAAATATTAGTGCTTCCGTGATAAAACACATCATTCTCTTTAGGAATTTTTGATATTATTTTATCCTTTACTTCTAATTTATCTAATAGGGGTACTTTAATGCTCTGCGATTTCCCACTAAGTCCTAATATTGTAACCGCTTTCGCTGCATCTTCCATTGTCATAGAGTAAACAGGGAAGCGCTTTCTATCGTAGAACGGCTCAATTACTTGGTAGTTCTCAATGCCATTCTCATACTTCAATTGATTGGATGTACCAAGACCACCATTGATATCAGCAAAAGTTTTCTTCTTAAATCCTTTATCAATGCTCTTGAAGTAGTTAATCATCTTTTGGTATGTACCATTATTGGTAGTTACCTGTGTTTCGTTACCTGTACCACTAGCCTCCGTATCAATGTAAGCGTCAAGGTTGATGTCTTTTGCTTCAGCCATATCCTCAATACTCAAGTATGCATCAGCACTAGGATCAAGTACTATGTAGTTGGTTACGTAATTATCAAAAACACTATTGTCTTGAAATTTAATAACCTTGACACCTCTTTTTAAAAGCGCATTGTACAAACGTTTTCTATCCGCATCGGATATCTGATAAAACTCGCTATCATAATTAGGGTCAATCAACTCCATCAACATACCTTCTTCGGTAACATCTACCTCAGTATTGTTCTCAGGAGTAATTCCTAACTCTTTCATTACCGACCTAACAGTTGCTTCATCAGCTATGTCTTGATTGGAAACAAAAAATCTTGTAAGTGCTGCTTCCCCTTCTTTATATTCTTTAAAGTAGTATTCAGATTCACGCTTAGAAGGAGACGCAAAAAATGAGAAGTCTTTCCCTTTTTCCACTTTACCACCTACAAAGGCTGCTCCTCCATGATACAATTCTATTCCGTGTTCTTGTAAGAACTTAGCCTCATCTATATCAGCATCTAGAGATTCTTTATAAAGATCGGGAAACTCATTCATTACACTTTCGAAGTCACGAGATACAAACCATGTTCCTTCCTTAGAAGGTTGAACCTTATTTTCTTGTACACGCTTACGCTTCTTAGCAGTATTCTTGATAACGCTTTGAGTAGTTAAACCTTCTTTCTCTCCAGATAACAAGGCGTTAGCCATAGTTACTGTGTCGGCTTGTGCTTTCGCTCCTCTAGTACCCATAAACATACTACCCGCAATACTTACACGAGCGTAGTTAGGTTTCTTCTCGGAGTCTCTATAGTTCAATACCTTCTTAAACTTGTCATCAATTTGATAACCCGAATCAAGCAAGAAGTTTTCCGTGGAAGGAATTTTAGCATTGAACTGTGGGTGAATCATACCAGAATTATCTTGGAAGTTCTTTCCGTAGTCTAGGTTCTTGTTAGTGATAAATCCAGAATAGATATATCCCCAATCTCCCTCCGTACCTTCTTTAAGTTGATTTAACAATTCAGTAGGCTCTGCGAACTCTGGCTGAGAGTACTTCATAAAGAAGTCAGCCTGAGAGAATCCTTTCTCTGCTAATATTTGTTTAATCAATGGAGCTTTCTTGTTAGCATATGGAGCTTTAAAACTAAAAGAACCTTTTTCCTTACCATATCCAGCAGGTATAAGAAACTCCATCAACGCCTTTCTAAACTTAAAACTAGTAACGTCAATAAGCCTTGTTATAACTTCAGGGGTTAACTCATCAATAGAGTCAATCATTTCTATAAAGTCGTTGTAAATTTTTTGTGAAGCTTCTTTATCCTTAGCAGTCCTACCTTTCCACTTTCCGTATTGAGTCCAATCAATATTATCTCTTTGGTTTTCTGGAATTTGATTTATAGTAGGTAATTCAGACTTTAACGCCTCAATGACATCTTTCTTTCCAACGATTGATGATTTTAAATTATCTAATACCTCTCTAGTTTGCTCCTTAGAAACACTCTTAGAAACTGCATCCAAGAAGTATTTCATGCCATAGTAGTTACCCAACATAGCACTAGGACTTTGTTGCATAACAAATACTGCTACATCTTGACCTTCCGAACCAATAGCTTCCACAAACTTCATTACCGTGCTTACAGAAGAAGTATCTACCGAAGCAAAGCCTACACCATCACGAACATTTTCTGGTAGGAATGAGTATAGCAGTCCTCCATACAACTCGTCCGTGCCTATATTACCTACACCGGTGTTATCGGAAGTAATAAGAAGTACACGCCCATTCACACGATTTACTACATCCTTAAACGAATAAGTTTCAACCTCATCCGAAGTAATGATTTGACGCTTCTTCTTTTTATTTACTACATCCGTATTATTAGCATTCACGACTGCTACCCCCATACCATCTTCCAATGCTACAGTAGCTAGTAGTGCGTCATCAAGAATATCTTCACCACGAGCAATCTTCTCCCCTATACGAGATATAGCCTCAATCAATGTGCTACGCTCGTCAGTAATTTTTAAATCGCTACCTGTATACTTATTGATAGCACCACGTAGTTTGTTTAGTAAGGATTTCTCAACCTTTATAGATACATTACCTCTAGCAAGGTCTTGAAGAAATTCAGCGAAGAACTCCTCTTGAATTTCCGATAGGTCTGCACCTTCTTGCACATATCCTCTTAGGAATGATCCGTAGCGCTCCGACAAGAAAGTATCTCCTTGGATAGCGTCTTGCATTCCCTTCATAAATTCTTGAACAAAACCCCCACCAAGCTGACCTGCAATCTCATGACCTATCTCATGGATAGCAGTACCCGCTGCAAGAGCAGGAGCAAACAAGTGTATTTCGTTTCTATTAGATTCTTTAGGTAAGAAGATACCCGATGCATCTAATGCACTTTCACCTGTAGCATTCTCAAAAGCTTTAGCAGTCTTGTGTATGAAAATTTTACTGTCTGGATTGATACTCTTCAATGCACTAAACATCGCACGAGTCTCACTCAAGGCTTGACGAATCTCGGTACGGCTAGTGCCAAATTTTTCTAATTGTGCATCCGTAATATCACCTAAGAAATCATTTACCAATCCTTCTAGATTTGTATCTTGAGTGAACTCTACAGTAGAATCTTCTATAGACTCATCGGTATCCTCCACTTGACCAATACCCAAATCATTAAGCATGTTGTTGAGCTTTTCAGCACGTTTACGGTCTTTGTAAGGTTTACGCTCTACTGTGCCATCTTCATTCTCAACGATAGAAAAAGGATCACCATACGCCTTTTCAATGCTTTGTTTTTCATTAAGCAACTCTTGAACCTCACGCATAATCTTATCCTTACCCTCTTGAGATTGCATCTTAGAGTGTAGGTCAATCTTTTGGCGAATCTTTTGGTTCAATGATAAGATGTCCATTTGGTCTTGCTCATTCATTGAAGAGTAGAACTTTTGCTCTCTATCTACTAAATCTTTAAGCTCTAGGTTAGAACGCTCTAATTCTAATTCTAATTCCTTACGCTCCGCCTTAGAAAGGTTTGGATTCGCTGCAAGGTCTTTGAACTTCTTAATATCATTAATGATGCGTATACGGTCTTTTAATAGCGGTGCTGAACCAATAGCTGAATATCCTGCGGCAAGAGCAGCAGGCACGGTAGCTGTACCACCCCCCGCTGCGAAACCAATTAAAAAGGAATCAGAGATTTGGTAAGGATTAAATTCTTCACCAGCAATAAGATGCGCTGCCGTTTGATTAGTAATCTCTACACCGAGTTCTTCAAGACCCTCAGCCGTAGCAGAACCTAATGCACCACCTACACGACTATTTACAAAAGCTCCAGCAGTTTTATTTCTTTGGCTAATCCAATCTTTAGCACGAGCAATGCGTGTAGATTTAGGAAGTTCGTCTATAAGACCTATTGCTTTACGTGCCTTTTGAATCTCACCAATACCTATACGCTCAAAGGCATATTCTGCAGCACCAGAAATAACCGATAGACTTATTTTATCAGCAGTACTAAGATCGGCTCTATCACGTACATCTACCCATGTTCCAGCCGCAGAAGTTGCTCCAAGAACAGGGAGCGCTATCTCTGGGGCAGCAATAGTAAACGCTATTTGTGGAATAGTCTGAGCAACACCTAATCCAATCTTCTTGAACCCGTCTCCAATATTAAAGTTACCATCTTCATCTTGAACAAATAAGTCCTCAGTAGCTGACGTTTGGAGTCGGTCTTCTTCAACACCTAGTTTATAAAGGTTTGCAAGATGTTCTATTTGTTGGTCGTAGCGAAGGTCTTGGAATTCCTGGTCCATAGTCCCCTCTGGCAAAAACATATCTTGTAGTGTATATGTTAAAGCAGTTGCTTGATTAACTACAGACTGTACCATAGAACCTATGTATACATTACCTATGTAAGGGTCTTGTTCCTCAAAGTCCTGTGCTTGTTGCTTGGCTTTGTCCATGACATCGTCATAGACCTCATAAGAAACACGTTGAAATTCTAAACCAAGATTTTCTTTTGACTTTTCATTTATAGCACCATCCTCATCAATGAGATTATTCTTATCCCCTGTTAGACTAGTGTACTGCTTATTTAACTCGTCTTTCTTTTTTGAAATTGCATCAGGAGTGGCAAAACCCCTACCACCATCAACTCCTGTATACTGACGAAAAGGAACAACGTCACCAGATATGACATTAGTTTCTTTGTTTAGATTATCTAGCAGTTCCTTTCTTTTACGTGCTACATCAATAGCTCCCTCTTTGTCGTTTTGAGAACGATAGAAGTCTTCTTCTTCCTTAATTGTACTATAAGGAAGAGGTGCTGTTGGTGCGCCTATTGTGAGGTCTGCTACCTTACTTAAAATCTCTTGTTGTTGAAATCCTAAAGCGTAATCACCCCCTTGGGATGTAGCGACCGATGGTACACCCGATGAAGAACCTGCGCCCACGGAAGACGAAGTAGAGTCCGTAGAAACCTCCGCTCCTTGAGATTCGGATGGAGTAGTGCCTTTTTTTTTTAGGTTATATATTTCCGAAGCCGAAGCAATATCAGACTCAGAATAGTTACTTTTTGCTAAAATTTCTTGAAAACGCTCTAGACTGTATCCGTTGGTTACGGCAAGTGACGCTAATTCTTCGTACTTCTCGTTCATTGTAGGAATTTTACTTCCCACAAAGATAATGAAATCTAACTACTTGATTTTTAACCTTGAGTAAATTGCTGTGGTGTGTATTCAATATTTGCTGGTTGACTTAAAATATCAATAGCTTGAGATTCATTAGGAGCAGACTTTATAGCTTTCTTAGCCTTATCGGTAAATCTAGACCAACCGTTAATCTGTTTTGGTGCTTTGATTTCAATACGATTCTTAACCAACTCTTGAACTTCCTCTGTCAATGTATCGCCTTCGTATTGCTTAGTCTCATAAGTGTATCCACCATATGTGTCTGGAGTTTTAACAACAACTTGCACATATTTAATACCACCTTCCGCATCAACACCTACCGCTGCGACACGTTCGTTCCCCTTAATATCAAATGAGACACCCTCTACATCCGTGTAGTATATAGCAACATTCTCACCACCAACACTTCTAACAACAGGATCAAGAGCAAGGATGCCCTGTGCAGCAACTCTCTCTTGAGTGATACGCTCTTGTTTAGCACGTGCCTTCTCTTGAGTGTTGTATGTGTTTACTAAATAATTCGTGTAGTCTGCTACATACAAATCTTCAGCCTCTTTTATTTTTTCAGGATCACTAGCGATTTCTTGAATCTTAACAACATCCGCCTCACTAGGATTATTAATATCAGTAATTAGCTTGTTCTTTACAGCATATAGTACCGCTAAATCTTCATTAGACACCATTTGATTGTCTAAGTCTTTTCTAGCGTACTCCTCAGATTTTGCTCGTACTTGAGATTCACTACCTAAAACAATAACATCATTACTATGACGCTGCGCTATAGAAGAAGCATTGTACCCACTACCAAAATCTACAGCATCAACAACCATAAATGGGTTGTCACGCATATTGTTTACAAATTCATTAACGCCAACCTCTTGACCCTGAATACTAATGTTAGTAGGATATCCACGCTCATCAACATTAAAAGTGAATTCTTCTTCGTATCTATTTTTAAACTCGGATTGTATTTCTTCTTTAGTGTTTGATAAGTCTTGATACTGCTTTTCTTCAGCACGTTTAATACTATTACGACCAATCGTATAGTCTTGTTGCATAGCAGTAATATATGAAGTTAAAGCACGTCCTTGTTGCTTGGCATCACGAATCATGTCTTGATTATTCGTTCTATACCCCTCAATAAGATTTTCACGAACCGAATCACCCCAAGCCTGTGCCATCTGAACTTGATTATTAGGTAGACCTGTGTAATCAATATTTAACACATCATAGGTAGCCTCAGCAGTCTTTCTTCTTTGTTGAAAATCCGACTTTACCGCACGTAATGGAGCAGATACTCTTTCCGAAATAGACTTATCACCTGTTGTTATGGCTTGAAATGGTGTAGACATTACTTTTCAAATTTTTTGATAAGAGACTTCATGTACTTGTGTAAGTTTTCTTTATTACCGCTAGATACATGACTCTTAATTTTTTCTACTTGTGTTGGATTAAAGATGTATTCACCACCGGTCATCTCACCTACCTTAGCACCGTCTTTTACGATATCAATAGGGTTAGTCTTATGTGAGAACTCACCAGGTGTTTTAGGGATGCTTCCACCCTTTTCTCTCTTAAAAAATCCTAATTGATTTAATCCATATACAGATCCTGCAACACTTCCAACACCACTAGCTACACCTCCTATACCAGCACCAATCGCTTGACGAGCAGACATTAAGTTTTGAGATTCACGGTTAATATCACCTAAGCTACGTGCCTCTTTCATTTGAGTAGCCATTTGTTCTGCTTGTCCACGTCTAAGTGTTGCCTCCATTTGTTGTTGCGCTTGAGCCTGCATTGCCTCTTGCTCACCTAGTGCAGCACCACGTTGCATTCCTGTTAAAGAGGCTGCAAGTACACGAGGGTCGGCACTCGCAGCTTGAATACCTGAAGCAAGATTTCTTTGTAACGCTTGTCGTTGCATGTTAAGCATCTTCTTAGAGTATGCTTGACGCTCCGCATCAGCGAAAGCCGTGCTAGGCGAAAGGTCGGGGCGGTTAGCCATAGCAGTAGCTAAATCAGCTTTTGCTTGTTTCGCTGCTCTACTGCCTTGTACAATATTGTATATACCTAACCCTAAATCTGCAATACCACCTACGCCTTGTGCTAAAAAATCGGCTTGTCCTATTATATTATTATTATCTGCCATTTTACAAAAATACGATTTAGTTTACTAAGTCATTATGTAGTCTTGATCTATCATTAACAACACCTATAGCATATAATTCTATAGGGTCTGTAGTAGACTTCTCAAGTTCTATTCTAATATATCTATCTCTAAGTTGATCTCCTTCTAAATCACTGTTTTTCTTTACACTTAAAACATCTCCTATAGCTAATGTTCCAGCTGCATCAGTAACTATTTTATTTTTAGCAGTAACAGCAGTAATTACCTCGTTAGTGTTTGAACCCTCTGAATAAAGGGTATCTTCTATATTAAATGGAATTTTGTTTATAGGATTATCAATAACAACAATATCGTTAGGTTCAATGTCAACTATTTCTCCTAAAGTGATAAATTGACTAGTGCTTGATGACGATGTGTCACGAGGTATGTTAGCATAATACAATCTCTCCTTTTGAGTTAGTGACGTGACTTGTGAAGTCGTTTGATCCGTTGTGTAAGCTGTAAAGCTCCACGGAGAATCACCCTCAATATTAAGGGACTCCCACACTTTAACCATCGAAGGATTCGGATTTGAAACAATTTCAATCTTTGAACTATAAAGAGTACCGTAAAAGGTGTTACGATTACTATTAGTATTATGAGAATAGGCTTTGCCATCTTTAAAAGAATAAAGGATATTATTAAGTTCCGCATACCCCTCTCCTACAAAAGAATAGAAAGAAGTCCATAAATCTCTACGGAAGTTGTACGCTACAGTAAAATCATCGGTAAAGGTAGACCCTGATGACTTTATTGCTGATACTATCAACTCACTATTATCCCTATCAAATCCCAACCTAATAAATACCTTGTTAGTACTACTTTCATACTGCTTGAGTTCTGAAAACTTTTTATTGAAATATGAAGACATACCAGTGTCGCTAATTTCTGCTACCGCTTCATTAGTCACCTTCCACATTTTACCCCTATAGATGTCCGCCAAAAAGACTGCACCTTCAAAAGATATGAATGCATCACGTTGCGTATTAATACCAAATACACCTTGATACTCAATCGGTCGGGATAACACATTAGTAGATATTGTAGGAATATTATTACCACTAGCAGTATCTATTATATTAGCATTAACAGGAATCTTCATTACAGAATCCTCTTGTAGACCCATAATGTAATTCTTCATATCCACTAACCCATATATACCCCCTTTACTCACGTCAAAATCGTAGAAAGGAATATTAGCAGGTGTGAAGTTTGATAACGTTAAACGCTTAGATGATTGGTTGTATGGGTCACTATAGGTCACAGAAGCTTTTCTAGTGACTTCTTTTTCGTTATCTATGATAGCGTATGTTTTACCATAAGAAAACACATTAGAATCAAAATAATCGCTAATAGAAGAAGATTCTACATACACGCTCTCAAATACTTTATTAGCAAAAGCCTGTAAATCTAAAGCTATAGTTCTACTATGGTATCTTAATTCTCTT
>Ga0208767_1002362_pt1 | contig 14335 bp, 15 predicted proteins | sample VirMetDEL_Mar_21_FD_184514 | JGI IMG/M metagenome (GOLD analysis project Ga0208767, IMG submission 184514) | Aqueous microbial communities from the Delaware River and Bay under freshwater to marine salinity gradient to study organic matter... | ecosystem: Environmental > Aquatic > Marine >... | reverse complement strand
AAGCACTAATGCTAGGAGACATAGCAGATGGGACAGGCATCCCAGAATATTTGATAGTAGTGTCAGCAGAAAACGCATAAACAGCCCAGAATAGTATTACAAGTATGACAGAAACAATTAATGCTTGCTCTCTCATGACATTTTAAGAGCAATATGGACAAGAACAAAAAGAATACCGCCAGTCATTCCGATCATGATTCTTTCAAGTCTTGTTAGTCTCGCACAGATTGACTCATAGCGTTCCTTACATATAGCTTCATGAGTGTTCAGTCGTGCCTCTGTGTGATCCAGTTCCATCAGTGTCCTTTCTTGGTGCGTTGTAGAGGTTTATAGGGGGTAGGTATAACGGTGTCCATATCATTGTCGTTTCTTAAACTCTTGATATTGTTTCTTCTGATAATCTTCTAAACCTCCACCAAAATAGTTGTATATTAAATTACCAAACAATGGAACAACATTTTTAATAGACTTAAATCTATGTGGTTTGTCAGATAAAGATGGTAATCCTTCATTTTCTTTTAATCCAGATAACTCATATAAATCAGCAGACAAGTTTCCAATAAAATCAAATGGAGGCATAACCATATCTATAAGTGTTTCATTGATTTTTCCAGTTTCAACTAATCTATCAGTCACATATCTTGACGCACCTAAAATTTTAAGAGCATTATTAACATAGTCGTCTTTAAATTCTTCCATGCCTATCTCTTTTCCTTGCATTAATCTTTTAACTGTATCAACACCTGTGTTTAAACCAGTAACAAATGTTAAATATCTAACTGCATTGTATCCAGCTTTTGCATAGTTACCTCGTCTTGCTTCTTGAAATATAGTCTTTCTTACTAAATCAAATTGTTTTAATGTAAATGATTTAAGTGCATAGAAAATTCTACCGCCTTTCATGTTTAAATATTTTTCAGGCATTTGAGATAAGCTAATAGGTTGAATTTCTGATAGTTCAGTAAACGCATAATATTTTACATTGTCAGATATATTTCCAGTCTTAAGGTCATTAATTAAATTATCTAACTCACTGCCAAAAACACCGCCATATTTTCTTCTAAAAGCATCTGTACCTTTTTCAGTTTTTAATTGATTTACTGCTCTTCTTAAAGCTGCATTAATGTGAGTAGTTTTACCAACACGGTCGAATCTTTGAAATTGGCTGATATTTAAAATACTATCAAGCATTTTTGCCATACCTTTAGTCGTAGATATTTCAGCAGTTATGTTGTTTAAACCTAACATTTTAGGAGTAATCTTTGATCTACCTGCGGCTTGCTCTACAAGACTAATAATTGAATTAGTAAACCCATTAACATATGCACTAATTCCCATATCACCAACCTGAACTAATGCAGATTCAATGTTGCCTAGATGAGTTCCATAAATTAAATTTTTAGTAAATGATGTTCCAGCTCCAACAGCTTGTTCACCACCTCCAAATCTAGCGGTTAATAAATCTTTAACTTCGTTAGCCCTAAATCCTAAATTTTCAGTTTGTTTTAAGTTAGCTATAGACTCATCCATATCTAACAAAATACCACCTTTGGATACTCCATTACCACCAAAAAATCTTCTTTGCTCTACATTATTAACTGCACCTCTAATGTAATCTAACATAGCATCAGCAGGATTTTGATAGTATTCTAAATCTTCATCAACCAACTCCATAATTTTTCTTTGTTTGGTAAAACTAGGAGCAGCAGAACCAGCAGGCATTCTACCTTTAAAAAAGTTACTAGCTATTTTTTCATACTCATCTGCAGGCAAATCTCCTGAACTTTTTAACCCTAGTTTAGTAGCCCTTTCATCTAAAAGCTGGTCAAGTTTATTTGCTTGTGGTCTTCCATACTTATCAGCAAGATAATTCATAAACTTATCTCTATCCACAAAATCTCTTGGAAAATAGTTTTTAGTATAATCTATTTTTACTCCTGCATCTACCATTTCATTATATAGATTATCTAGTACTCCACGAACTTGATTAAAATCACCTACTAATTGAGGACTTATCTTGTTAAGTTTAGTAATAAGTTCATCAAAGTTACCATTAAACATATCTTTAGATAATTCTTTTCTAACTTTTTTGTTTAGCCTTTTAAACTTCTGAAAAAATGGCTCTACTCTAGCAGAATAATTTGCTATCTTTTGATGTAGATTCGACTCAAATCTTCCTAATCTATTTCCTATAAATGGAGCAATTTCTTTTAATCTTGTATGAATAGGTTTGATATAACTATCTATACCTTTACCAAGAGAACCTAATATTCCTTGTGGTTTTTTATATGTATGTCTTTGTATAATCTCAACAGCTTCATCTATGTTTGTAGGAGGATTAAACTTTTTTGTAGATAAAGTAATAGCTTTGTTAAAGTCTTGTTCACTTAATCTTAATTTAGATTTTACATAATTAGGAATGTCTTTTTGTTTCATACCATTTCTAAATGCTACTGCAGCATTATATTCCATATCACCAACTAGTTTTTCTGCTTTATCTAAATCATCAAAGTTGTATTTTTTAGGTCTTGATTTTATTAGGTTGTAACCTTTACCAACAAGGTCAATACCTCCTTTTAATGCACCGCCACTAACTGCAGCAATAGCAGTATCTTTACCAAGTTGTTTAGGGTCTACTGTTCCAGTTTCTGCTAATTGGTCTACTAAAGAATACTCTGCACCCCATATACCAGATATACCTGCAAATTTAGAAACGCCTTTTATTCCTGATTGTATTTTAAATAACTTTTCTAATGGAACAAATGTCTCTGGAGATACCAAAGAACCTACTATTTCACCAGCAACAGCAGCACCACTTTGTCTTTCTTCTGGCGTAAGTTCTGCATATGCTTTATTAAGATAGTTTTCTCTTTTGTTTTTGTAGTATTCTAATCTTTTTTGTACTGCTGTTTTAGGTTTTTGGTCAGATATTAATGAAGAAAGATTTAACTCGTCATCTTTCATATTGTAAAGTTTTGATATTTCAGACTTATCATAATATTGATTGTCATCTGGAACAGCATTAGGATTGATAGGAAAATATGACTGAATAACTTCTCCTAATTTTTCAGCACGAAGATTGCTTTCAATACCATACATAAATTTATCCCATGTAGAAGCAGTCTTCATTTTTTCTGGGGATACTGGTTGTTTATTTTCTGGAACAACATCCCCAATAATAACAGGCGTTTTTATATCACCTAATTTACTTTGAGGAACAACATCACCCATAATAGAAGTAGGTTTATTTTCTCCTATCTTTTCTTGAGGAACAATATTTTCATCTATTTGTTTTTCTTCCTCTTCTGGCTTAACAATAATTGCATTTGTTCTTATTTTATCTTGAGGAACTATTGAGCCTAGTGTTGTCATTATTCTACATATCTCCAATTTGTACCATCAAACATCATTGGTTTACCATCAACATCAAAATCAATATTAATTGGAAACTCTTCCGATATAAACTCATTTATATTCTTATAATCAAAAGCACCAGTTTTATTTGCAGCTTTTGTAATAATCTCAACAGCTTGAGTAAAGCTAATTTCTTTACCAGTTCCTGCTTTATATTTTTTCATCAAGTCTTTTGCTCTATCTCTTACCACAGGTGCGGCACTAGCAGAAATGTTGTTATCAACACCAAATCCTTTTAATGACATATATGCAGCATCTATTTCTTCTTTTTGAGGAAGGTCTGGTTTATACTCTTTAAATTTAGTATAGTAAGGAGCTGGAACAGCTCCACCTTCAGTTGCTTGTAATATGGTTAGTTTAGCAGTTGGGTCTTTTGGTATGTAAAATACACCTCTTTCATCAACTTCTACATTATACTGGTCTTGTTTAGCATTTAACTCTGCATCAGTTAACATTTGACCTTGAATTAATTCAGGCTTACCTTCTTTGTTATAGAAGTATTTTTGATTTTTATCTATCCTTAATCCTAAAAGTTTAGCTTCATCATCTGATAATAATTTTCCAGCATTTTTTAAACCTAGTGTTCTTCGTTTTGTTTCTAAATCCATTAATGTATTTGCAGCACTAATGTTTCCACTTTCAATTAATTTATTTATTTGACTTAAATCAAAATCATATGTAGTAGTTTGTGGTGTATATTTTTGAGGTGTAAAACTTGGAGCAACTGCTTCACCATTTTGCATAACTGGCTTATATGGAGTTGTTGGCTCTCCACCTGTTGTTGTAGTTTTATATAAACCTCCAGAAGATAATACTTTATCTAATGCTTCCCTTTGCTTTTTTTCTCTTGAAATTTCAGCAAATTTCTCTTTCATAAGCACATCTTTTTCTAAATTAGAAAATGGTTCTTGTGCAGATTCCATACCTTGTAAATAACCTTTAGCTAAATAAGGAACAGCAGAGCCATACATTTGGTTTTTAGGTTGAGCAAGATATCCTACAGCAGTTCCTAACAAGCCTCGAAACAACGATTGTTGTTGTGCTTTTTTTAATTGATCTGGTGTAATCAAACCTTCTAAATAAGTAGGTGTTCTTGCACCAAAGATATTAGTCCCTGATGGTATAAAGTCTTCTAATTTAATTGCCATAATTTTTCCTTATGCGAATCTTGTTCTAAATGTTCTTCTTGGCATATTAATAGCCAAAGGCTCTCCAACATTAGGTTGTTTAGGTGGAGATATTCTTGCCATTTGAACCTCTGCCATTTGTTGCTCTTCTGGTGTCATTGAATCAATTCCCATTTGTGCTAACTGAACTTGATCCATAGTATTCATATCAGATAATCCTTCGTATGCAGTAGTTCCAATATCTTCTAATAATCCAGTTTTTGGAGTTGCAGTTAATCCTCCAAATTGATTAATATTTGCAGCAGTTTCTAATTCTGTTGGAGATGGAACATAGCCTCCTCCAGTTGATAGTCCACTTGCAGCTGCAGTTTCTGGAATATCTAATACACTTCCAAATGGGCTAGCTGCTTGATAACCTGCTTGTGTTGCTGTAGTCCCCCCCATTCCAATATTCATTGGATTTAATGCCATATCTACATTAAGACCACCACCACTTAATAATGACGATGGAGCTCCTGATGTCATAGCAGATTGTGCAACACCTTCTGTAGCTATTTCTGGTATAGATGATAATGTAGATGAACCTAAATTAAATAAGCCACCTTCCGTAAAACCAGAACCAAACCCTGTAGAACCGCCAAATGCACCACCAGTAACACCACCTAATAATGCACCTTGTAATGGGTTTCTACCTGTAGCTAAAGAAGATATTGCACCTATACCTGCACCAACCAATACTGGAGCACCCATTACTTACCTCCTCCTGATTGAGTTGTAGTAGAGACTTGACCCATAGGAGCACCGTATGCAGCAGATAGATAAGATTGTAGTTTAGTGTATGGTAAGTTTTGTTCAAATTCAAATCTAGCAATATCTGATTCTAGTGCTTGTTTTTGATAATCTTCTGCTGTTTGACCCACATTGAGCAACTGTTGAATATCTTGGTAATCAGCTTGTGCCATTGCAGGTGCTTGCTGTATTGCTCTTTCTTGTGCTGCTCTTTCAGCCGCATAGTTTTGGTATGCTAATTCACCAGCTCTGCTTGTAAGTTCTTTAGCTAGGTTTGTAGATGCACGAGATTGTAAGTCAGCCATAGCACCAGAACCATAACGACCAGCTTGTGAGCTTTGAGATGCAATGTTTTTAAGAGCATCTTGGAACTGTGTAGTAGCAACCCCTGCAGCACCTTGTAGTGCGTTAGCAAAGTATGGATTTAAACCTAAATTTTGACCTTGTATTGTAGCTAATTGTTGTTGTTGAGCAGCAGGTACTAATGGACTACCAGCTAATGCTCTTGTTTGTGCAGCCTGTAATGCCTGTTGCGTTTGTTGGCTTGGGTCTACATAGGTTTGGTATGGGTAATACTGTGGAGTGTCTGATTGGTATAGTTGTTTTGCTTCAGAAAGTCCGTACTCAACGAAGGGACGAACAGTAGGATCTAGTTGGTTTTGTGTAGTCTGTGTACTGCCACCACCGCCTCCACCGCCTTTAAATAGCTGTCTGCCCATTTTACCATTGTCGATAGACTGATTGCCATCTAACTCTGGGAAATAATCGTAAATCATAATTTTAACTCCATTAGTGTATATTTAGGTTCTAATTTAAATTTCTTTCGCCATAATCTGACGATGCCTTCTTTTGCAGTAGAACCTTGAACTTTAGTCCCACCGTTGTTTTTTACCCATGTTAAGAATTGTTCCCAACATTTTTGATTTGTCATACCACCGATATAGGTAATATATGCAACTCTGTCATTAGGATACATGACCCATTGCACAGTAAATGCACATTCACATTTATCACCATTCATAACAAGCAGTAATACAGAATTACCTTGTGCTACAAATTGTCTTAATTGGTCTATAGTAAATTCACCGTTGCCAGTGTCTATAGCTCTTTGTAAATGTTTTTCAGCAAGATGCCAGAATTGATGGATATGTGTTGTAGGAACTACAAAAAGATTGGTTTCCATAGTCAAAACCTTGTAAAATATACTACCCTATTATAACATATCCATATGTTTTATTCGATGTATTGTTAGCAAAGTGACTCACTGTAGCTTGTCCTTTTTGCTGTGCTGATACATATACATTATCCATACTAAACGGTGCAATGTATGTAATGTTAATTTGTGCAGATGGTATTGCAGGTCTGGTGTAAGGTGTTGTTGGTGTGGCAACAAAATGCTCTAAAGAGACATCACTAGAAGATGTTGCTCCTGCTACTTCAATATAATCACCTGCATTTAAATCTAATACATGACTTGCAGTTCCAGTTAAATGAGATGGGTCACCTGTAGACTTTCTTGCAGGTAAACCAAATCTTTTTCCAGAGTCAGCAATATCACTGCCATTGACTCTAAACCATACATCTGCATATTCTGCATCGTTATTAGCGTTTGCTAATTGTAGAGAAAATAATGCTTTATATATGCCATCGTTTCTAACATATATTCTTGATGTATTGACTCCATCTAAATACATACCATTTAGCTCATGTTCTGTAGTCCATTCAACCACTGCTGTGTTACCTGAACTTGGTGCTAACTGGTCTGTGTTTTTAGTAAACTCGCCATAAGGTGCTGTAGAGGTTTCTGCTGCATCACTAAATGGAACTAATAATATTTTAGAGTCTGTAGAGATTCTTTCATTATAGATAGTTGTAGTAATTGCCCAACTTGTATCTAAATCAAATGTACCAGTGTTATTAGTTTTACCGTTTAGTATCTGGTTAGTTACCTCTGCAATTTCACGAGTATCTGCATACTGTGGTTGCAGTCTACGAAACTGATTTGACATTATCGGTTACCTTGTTGCTTAAAGTCTACATCAATAGAGGTTGCGTTTGTCCAGTTACCAGTAGGACTAATAGAGAAACGATGATAACGACCTGCACTACGAATACTTGCACGACCTTCAGATGATGTAGTTACAGATGAACCAAATTGTATGTTATCGTCTAGTTCTCGTCTTGATGCGACTTTAATAGTTGCACTACCATTATCTATTTGTGGTCTAACTAATGTTGCTACAGAGTTATATCCTACTTCTAAATCTGGTGTAATTAATTCAGAATTGTATGTAGAGCCTGTAAAGGTCACAATTTTTGCATCTTTAAAACCTGCAAATAAGAACTTACCACCAACCCATAATCGGTCATCTAATGATGCAGGTAATGTGTCAATATTTGTATATCCTAATACTAACTCTAAACCTTCTAATGTATAACCAGTTGTAGTAATACTACCTACACCTGTAGTGGTTGTGGTTACTCTTGACCATTTGTTAAGTTGCCAGTTATAAACAAGAATACTACGACCACCGTCCACATTTTTATAGTTCCATACCACTAACTTTTTAATAGGGTCTACAGATGCTGACATTGAGTCTAGGTCTGTTAAGTCTGCATCGTTAAAGAAATATCTATCTACTTTTTCTGTGCCAATTCCTGTAACTATTTGACCATCGCATTTATAGAAACCATCATCAGACAAGAAGAATGATGTAGCACCATATTGTGCAATAGAGTTACCTTCTAAACAACCTAATCCTCTTGATATAGTGTCAAACTGGAAGAATAATGGCGATCCAGAATAGCTCATACGCACGATAGACTTTTCTAAAAACACAAGTCCAATTTCACCACCTGTTAAACCAGTAATGTTACCACCGTCAGGGATAATCTGATAATCTGATTGTGATGTTGTTCCAGATACCCAATTAGTTTCATCATTAATATCTGACCACTGTACTTTGTTAGTGCTTGTTCCTGCACCAATGTTAGCTGAAACCACAAAGTCACGCACAACAGTGACATATTTAGCAACAGGTGCATTAGCATTTAAGTCTGCAAATGCTGATGATGAACCAATCGTCCATGACTGTAATTTAGCTTGGTTATTAGCTGCAATTACAACTCCACCAAACTGTACAAATTGCCATGTGTTTCCAGAATATCCGCCTGATTTAGATACATCATCTAAAGACAAGTCTGTAGCATCTAGTTTAAACAGTTTAGTTCCACCACCTGCAAAGATAGCTACCTCATCACCATATTTAGAACCAAATACAGAGTTTAAGTTTTCAGTAGCGTTTCCAGAAAAATCTTCTGCATTAGAAAAAGGTGCATAACCTATAGAAGTAGGATATACATTTTTTGCATCTCGTAGTGATGTGACTGATGGTTGGTCAGGTAGCCATTCTTCAAACTGTATTCGTTGATTTGCCATTTAATTTCCTAACGCAATTCAGCCCAAACTTGAAAATCTCCACTAGCACTATAAGTTGTACTATCTGGAACAATAAAAGAAGTAGTTGTATAATTACCTACATCATTTGTACCAACTCCATCAGTGTAACCAATATTTACTCCACCAACATAAAAGTTTGTTGGTGATGAACTTCCAACTTTATAAGTTGTTATCATTACTTGAATTGGCTTTCCTGTGCTATTTGTATATGTTGTTCCTGATGATCTGCTTCCAGTTACAATTTGCCATGTTTGACTAACCCCAAGACCGCCAGTATCAACACTAACCCATGACATTGTTCCATCGCCATCAGATTGTAATAATTGACCAGAAGTTCCATTTGCACCTGCTACTTTTGGAGCAGTAACAGCATTATCTACTATTTTTGCAGTTGTAACAGCATCATCAACTATTTGAGCAGTATCAACAGAGTCATTTGCCATTTTTGCATTAGTAACATTAGCATCTAATATTTTAGCTGTAGTAATTGCATCATTATCTATTTGTGCTGTGTCTACTGTTGATAATGTTGCCAATGCACCTAAACCTAAATTTGTTCTAGCATCGGCTGCTGTTCCTGCATTTGTACCACCAGAAGCAATCGGTAGTTTGTCACCGCTAACACCAGACTGCCAGTCTTTTAAGTGTGCCATCACCTCACGAATAGCATTGTTAATGCCTGAAGGCGGACATGATTCAGCAATATTAATACCATCTACATCGGTATTATTAGCTGCGGTTGAATCGTATTCTGATATTTTGGTTTTTGCCATGTTTTATCCTTGTCGTAACCATGTGTTTGATTCAGGTGTATCTTCCACCCATACTTCGTTTCCAGATGATACTGTAGACCATGTTTCTGTTCCTACTGCACTATCTGACCATTCTTCACCTAGAACATAACCTAATGCAGTTATTGTTCCATTAGAGTTTATAATTGCATCACCACTAAATGTAGCATTTGCTAAACATTGTGCTAATGCTGTTGCGTTGATAGAACCATCTCCATCTGCAACTAATCCGCCTAAACATGATACTGTTGCATCACCATCTATACTTGCACTTGCTAATGCCTCACTAAACCCATTAGCAGTCACACTCACATTAGAGAATATAGAACCACTTGCAACTGCAAGAGAGAATCCTTCTGCATCAAATAATGCGTAACCTGCAATAGCACCACTATTAGTTCTTATTCGTAAATAAGTAACAGATGCACTTGCTGTTCCATTAATTACACCAGTTACTGTTGCTATTCTTGTAGCATCTATCGTCACTGCACTAGATGCGTTGATATTACCTACACCATTGAGAATCAGTATGCCATTAGATTCTAATATGCCATTTGTTGTAATAGCACCAGATGATGTGCGTAATCTTATAGCAGTAGATACAACTGTAGCATCAGCAGTAACACTTGCTTGACCTAATAAGACTGCACCAGCTAATGAGCTAAAAGGTGCTTGAGAAAATGCACTTATACCAAACATTATGCAGTATAGCTTCCTGAAGAATTAAATTGTAAAATTGTGTCTGTTCCGTCTGTGGTTACAGTAGGAGAACCTGTGGTTGTTCCTGAATAATTGGCTGTAGGCATACGAAGTATTACTATACCAGAACCACCAGAACCTCCTGAACCAAGCCTAGAACCTCCACCTCCGCCACCAGTATTAACTGTTCCAGCAACTCCATTATCAGATGAAGAATATCCACCTGCTCCACCACCACCAGCACCGCCTGATGCTTGAGAACCATAATATGCTCCACCACCGCCACCACCTGCTCTTGTAACAGATGAACCTGTAATTGTTGAAGCTACACCTGTTCCACCTACACCTAAACTTCCACTACCTGCACCAACACCACCAGCACCGCCACCACCGCCAGCTCTATAATTACCACCTGTTTCTGCATTACCTCCAGAATATCCTTGACCAGATGTGCCTGCCCCACCTGCTCCAGAATCTGTTCCACCTCCACCGCCAGAGCCTCCGCTTAAACCAGTTCCAGCAGGAGCTCCACCTCCACCGCCACCTAGAGATGTAATTGTAGTAATACCAGAGCCACTTAAAGATGAGTTATTTCCAGAAACACCTGCACCTGCACCACCTGCACCTGCTCCACCACTACCAACAGTAATTGTATATGTAGTTCCTTCTGTTACATTAGCAGAAGTTTCTGCACTACCTCCTCCTCCTGAAGTTCCGTATGAAGTGCGATAACCACCAGCACCTGCACCACCTGCAGAAGCTCCTCCAGAAGAGCCACCACCGCCACCTCCAGCAATTACAATATAATCAATATCATAAGTATAATTTTGGGTATTTACTTGAACCCAAGAAGTGCCGTTGTAAGTTTCAAAACTAGATGCTGTTGTGTTATATCTTAATACACCTGTAGTTGGACTTACTGGTCTTTGAGCAGTAGTTCCAGATGGGATAGTAAAACCACCAGTTCCAGAAACAGTAGTTTCATCTTGTAATTTATCTATACCTGTATCGCCATTGATAGTAGTTGTCATTATTCAGTTACCTCAACCCACCCTGTTGTGTTGTCTGCTTGATGTGCATTTTCGTCCCATTCATACATTTTATCATCTGTTGGATATGGTAATGGGCAATCCCACTGACAAGTATCTTCATTTAGTGTCCATGAAGCATAAGGTTGTGGTGGAATAAATGCGTCTCTAGTTGCATCATAGGTAAAACCTATACCTGCAAAATTTTTTCTTAATGCAACACCGCCATCTGGGCTGCCGTCTTGTCCGTAATGAACACCACCTCTTGTATTATAAGATGTTTGTATCCATGTACCTGCTGAATCATCAACAAAGGTGTTGAAAAAATCTGCTTCTGCGACTATAACTTTAGTAACAATTCCATCTGTTACTTTTGCATAATGTGCCATATATATTTCCTTTTAAGCTGTATAAGTTCCTGATGAGGTAAATGTTAATATTGTATTAGATCCTGATGTTGTGACTGATGGAGAACCTGTAGTTATTCCACTGTAATTAGCAGTTGGTATTGATAAAATAACCACTCCAGAACCACCTATTCCGCCAGTAGTGTTACTTCTATTACCTCCGCCACCACCACCAGTATTAGCAGTTCCTGCTACTCCTGAACCACCAACACCACCTGCACCTCCACCACCAGAGCCACCTGCTCCACCACCGTATGCAGAACACCCACCACCGCCACCTGCACGAGTTACAGCAGAACCAGTGATTGATGAAGATAATCCATTACCGCCAGCACCAGCACTTGTTATTGCTCCATTACCACCGACAGCATTTGCACCGCCACCTCCACCGCCACCTGAATAAACTGAATTTGTGTTAGATGTTCTATAACCTAATCCACCATTATTTCCTTGTCCTACTGTTCCTGCACCGCTACCAGTTGTTCCGTTTGCTTGATAACTAATACCTGTTCCGCCACCACCAGAACCACCTGCACCACCACTAATCCCTGTTAGAGACGAATATGCTCCATTACCGCCACCAGTTGATGTAATACTTACAATTCCACCAGAGATTGAACTATCATTTCCATTAGTAGCCGCAGATCCTCCAGCACCTACAGTAATTGTATAAGTTACTCCAGATAAAAAATCTTCTGTGCTTGTTAAATAACCTCCAGCACCACCACCGCCACCTTTGTAATAAATATTAGCTGCAACAAAACGACCACCACCTCCACCGCCTGCTATAGATAAATAAGTAATAGTGTAAGGAAGTGCTTGTAATGCAGTAAACCCAAATGATTTAGCTGATAATGCTCCTATTGTAGATATAGATGGCATTTTTATTCCTATGCAAATTTAGTTTGTGATGCTAAAACTGTATATGTAGGAGTTGCTGCTGTTTTTATAATTGTAAAGAAATAAACATCTATAGAACTTGCATTTCCACTACTAATAGCAGTTCCTCCTTGCCATTTAGGTGTTACAGTAGAACCATCAATTTCAATAACATCTGGATAATAAGGTGTTGCACCATTAGTTACCATTAATGCAATACTGACTGATTTTTCTGTATCTAAAATTGAACTTAATGTTGTTCCAGAATCTCCCCTAATATTAAGAGTAAAATCAGTTGTTGCATCACTTGTATATATTTGGACTGATTGAGTTAATACATCATAATTAGTTGTTGCAGATGGAGCTGATGCACTAACAGTAGCATTTTCATATAAATATTTAATTGTTTTATTTGTAAGTGTTTGTGTAGCACTATCTATAACAACATTTCCTGTTGATGCAGGTAAAGTAAGTGTATTTGTTCCTGCAACAGCAGGTGCAGATATGGTTATATCGCCTGATGTATCACCTGTTAATTTTATACTTGCCATAATTATTCCGTAGGTTTAGGATGTGCATCTTTTACTGAATCAATATGTTCTTTCCATAGATTAGTGCCATTAACTTTATCCCAGTATTGCATATCTAATTGTTCTGCTAATGGTTTGTATGCCATAGCTCTTTTTTCACCATAAGTTAATTGATCTAACTCATCTTGAGTTTTTTGATTATGAATACTAGATGCTTCTTCTGCGGTAATCTTAACTTTATCACCAATTAAATGGTCTTGTGAACCATCTTCTTCGTAAGCAAATATATTATTATTACTATCTTTATATAATTTCATGATTTATCCTTTTACCTTAATTCTGCCCAATATGATAAAGAACCACCTGATAAAGTTACACTATAAGTGTCTCCATCTGGAACAGTTCCAGTGACTTTTGTACTATTATTTAAGTTACCATCAGTTTGTAATTCTACAGGTATGCTGTCAATAGTTAATGTTATTTGTCCAACATTAGCCCTTGCACTTACTTGTATAGGATTTCCAGTAGTATTGGTATAAGTAACCCCAGCACTTCTACTTGCTGTTAAATTTTGCCAAGTTTGATTAACTCCAAGACTAGGTATGTCTGTTAATGCAGAACCATCTATTGCTGGAAGTGTTCCTGTTAAAGAAGCAGCTGGTAATGTTTTACCAGCTGCCATTGTAATACCACTGCTATCTACTGTAGCAATATCTGTGCCATTACTCTGTAGTTTTATTTCACCAGATGTATCAGAGGTAAACTTTAATCCATCACTTGTATCTGCATTAATCAGTACGCTCATATCTTATCCTATAATATTACCCAATTAGCACCACTTGGTACTGTGACTGTTACTCCGCCTGATACTGTAATTGGTCCAGTAGACATAGCATGATAACCTGTAGGTATAGTAAAGCTAGCACCAACTGTAGCATTGTTTACAAAGATACCATTAGTCGAAGCTAGTTGTTCTGCATTTAATGTATTATCTGCATCTTTATGTCCTGATTTTTCAGCAGGATATGTAACGAATACATTACTTGTGCCTGATAATGTAATAGCACTACCAGTATTACTAGACTCTAGTATGGTATCACGAGATAAAGTTGTGCCTGATGCTGTGTAAGTACCTAGACCGACTTCCCAATCATTACCAGAAGTTATAGCGTAATAACAAGTATTGCCATCACCAATAACAGAGAATGACT
>Ga0208767_1002359_pt1 | contig 14343 bp, 15 predicted proteins | sample VirMetDEL_Mar_21_FD_184514 | JGI IMG/M metagenome (GOLD analysis project Ga0208767, IMG submission 184514) | Aqueous microbial communities from the Delaware River and Bay under freshwater to marine salinity gradient to study organic matter... | ecosystem: Environmental > Aquatic > Marine >... | reverse complement strand
CATTAAACCTTTGAGAGCTGCAGAATTCATCCTTGTTAACTTCTATGCTGTTAATAATGATGTTAATTTTGAAGAGCTTATTGGACAATAATTATAACGTAATCAATCACAAAGCCCGCTTCGGCGGGCTTTTTTTATTATAGGGGTATCAGATTTCATAAATAATTAAAGAAAGTTATACTATGTCAAGAAGAACAATTCAATCTCCAGGTGTAGAAATCAGAGAAATTGATCTTACACAACGACCCGCTGAACCAGTAGGTACTAGTGTATTTATACCCGGGTTTTCTAACCAGGGTCCTACAGATGAAATTCTCAACGTCGGTACATTCGCTGATTTCGAAGATATTTACGGTAAACCAACTAACGCTGCAGAAAGATACTTTTATCACAGTGTTAGACAAACATTTAACAGCGATGCTAATGTATATGTATCTAGGCTACCATACGGCGCAAGCGATGGTACGACTACTACAAAATACACTGCGCTGGTATATCCTGTTGTTTCTCCAGCTGTAAGGAGCTTTAATTTCAACCATGATGCTGGCCACTTTTATTTAGATTTTGGAGCTCCTAACGGACAAATAGACACTGGATTTGAAGATTCTGATATCGACGCAGTCGAAGAAGAAAGGAGCCGATTGTATTATGAAATAACTACCAAAAAAGAATCAACGGGTTTGATATCATATACTACTGGTAGTGTTACTGGTTTATCAGCTGCTTATGGTGGCAATAGTGGCACTGATTCTATATCAGGATTATCTGGTACAAATTTAGCAACAGCGTTTTCTGCGATTTCAGCTGATACAATAATAAAAGCTGTTGCTTGGAGTTCCAATACAACTCATCTCTCTGGCCAGATCGGAAGTGATGACCAGGTAAACGTTTTAGGTAACAATAGCTTATCGGGTAATGATTATTATATTTTCGGTAACCCTACTTTGGTAGAATTAACACCATCTCAATATAGAAAGTTAGAAAGCGGTGAGTTTAATTGGGATTCTGGTACTGCTGCTCAAAGCGCTGCTAGTTACACTGGAGGATCAATAGTAGAAAATGCAAGTGCGGGTATGATTATACTCAATACAGCTAGAACATCTATCAACAATAGCTTCGAAGGTTACTATGCTGGTTTGATAGACGGTGTTAATCTTAATCCTGCAACGGACTTTGATGGAGCTGTTAAACAGTATGCTCCTACTTCTACTGGAGCTAAGGGCCCTGGAGCTTTTGCTACTATCCCTACTTCAAGATTAGATTATACTTTAAGTGCTGCCTCAACATCTAACGCGAGGTCTATAAGTAGAACGCTTGAAGAAATACCTAAGTTTAACATTCAAGGAGCTGAGTTTATTGATACATTAGCTTTTGGTTTGTTTAAAGTACGTATAACACCTTTTTCAAATGATAGTATGAACTTAAGTTACTTCTTAGCTGAAGGTTATACAGGTTCGTTAAACTCTTATAGAAAAGTACAAAACGAAAATGGAGGGGAACGTAAATCTTTCTTCTTGGAAGAACAAGATGATAATTCTGCGAATGTAAAAATATTAATCAATCCTCATATTAGTCGTTATAGTGGAGACTGGACAGGCGAAGGTGGAGCTCCTACGAAGTTTGTAAGAACTAATAAAACATCTAATAATGATTCTGCAGCAATTGCTAGCGGGTTTTATACTAAATACAGCTCCGCGACTAATTTGACTAATGATCAAGGTTTGTTTGGTTTCGGTGCTTACACAGACACTAAAAACACTTCGAAAGACTTAGGCAATATTCCTCAAAAATTAGATCGTATATTTAACATTGCGTCTAACGTAGATGAGTTCAATATTGATGTTTCAATTGAAGCTGGATTAGGTACTGTTTGGGCTACAATAGATCAACCTAATGCTACCTCATATGATGATACCTCTTATATGAACTTAGGGAATCCAACCTTATATACAGGTTTTTATACTTTAAATGAAAACTTTACAGATGAAAACAACGCTGGCGCTAGAAGAGATAGCTACAGAACAATCTTTAATAGGTTTGAACAGTTCGCTAGAGAGACTCGCAAAGATCATATCTTTATTGCTGATCCTCTTAAACATATTTTTGTACAAGGCGAAAATTCTAAGATTCTAGATAAAAAGTCTAATAACTTTAGTGCTCATGTATATTGGCCGTTACGTCATCAATTCGGTTTTGCTAATAGCAATTACGCAACTGTTTATGGTAACTGGATTAAAGTATATGATGCAACATCTGATAAACAAGTATGGGTTCCATTCTCAGGTAACGCGGCTGGAATTTATGCACGTAATGATGCTAGCTTTGCTCCATGGTATGCTCCAGCTGGTTACTCTCGTGGAGTAGTTACAGGAGTTAACGATATTGCGATTAGTCCAACCCAGAGTCAAAGAGATCAATTATATAAGATAGCTATTAATCCTATAACACAATTCCCAAGCGATGGTATAATTGTATTTGGTCAAAAGACATTACAAAGAAAGCCGACCGCTTTTGATAGAATTAATGTTCGTAGGTTGTTCTTAGACTTAGAGAAACGTACTAAAGAAACAATCAAATATTTTATATTTGAACCCAATACTTTCTTGACAAGAACTAAAGTAGTTGATACTCTTACACCTATATTTGAGAATGCTAAGCAAACTCAAGGGGTTTACGATTACTTAATCGTATGTGATGAGAGAAACAATACTTCTGCTCGAATTGAAAATAATGAACTTATCGTAGATATTTACATTAAGCCAGTTAGAGCAGCAGAATTCATCCTTGTTAATTTCTACGCCGTTAACAATGATGTTAATTTTGAAGAGTTAATAGGTCAATAGTATAGTATACATAGTATCACGAGCCCGTCGAAAGACGGGCTTTTTTTATAAATATTTTAAATGAATACGTATAGTCTTAATGATGAGGGATTAATACAAAGCTTTTATAATAAGCTTCAGCAATTTGATACTGCAATATCAGATTCTAATCTCTTTTATGTTTCGTATTCAATTCCTAACGCATTGTCGGATAGTGTTTATAGTAATATTGGTGAAACTGGTAACGATGGGGCTATAGGTATTTCGAAAACAAAAGATACATTTGATCGAGCAACTATAAAAGCTTTGACAGTTGGTGTTGATATTCCAGATGATAAACTCGATATGGAAGTTTTATCTCATCAATCATCAGCTAATGGTTACTTACCTATTACAGTAAACAAGGGTAGAAGTATAGACACAACTGGTTTAAAAACAAACTTTTACGATACTAATTTAAGTTTAAATGATTTTGTATTCAAACCATGGATACGTTTAATAGCTCGTAATGGATGTTTTGATAAAGATTTGTTCACAGATGTAAAAGTAATTTTTCTTGGTAAGTACTTTCAACCAACAGATGGTCCTACAGGATTAGCTCTCAAAAATAAAAGTGTTGTCCGTAAACAGTATACTTTTAGAGATTGTGTTCCTGTTGATACAGAAAATAAAGACTCTTACAAATATTCTGTTGATCCTATTTTGTTAGAACAAAGAGTACAATGGAAGTTTAATCGCTATGATGTAAAGTTAACTACTCTCGATGGAGCAGATAATATGCCTTCTAATTTAGCTCCTGGCTTCGGCGGGGCAAGTATATTTGATAATAACTTACTTGCATAGTAAATATGCTTGAATGTCTCCAGTATATACGTTCAACGAAGTCGAAGAGCTTACTAGATTATTAGAAAGTAATAATTTTCCAGCTGTAATAAATAATATTTCTAAATATAATTCTGTTATAGATTTATTAACTAGAATTAAAGACACGTTATTTTTTGAAAAAGAAAGTAGTAAGTTTTATCACTTAAAAAATAACAAGAAAACTAATTTAGTTTTATCTAGTAAAGAGTTTCTAACTAATATACCTCCTGATATTACTACTACTATCAATATTAAAGGATTAGATTTTGAGTTAGGTTTTCCACGTATTTGTTATACATATTTCAATAAAAATTTATATACTTGTATAAAAAGTGTTGATGGTATATCGTTAGATAGTAATGATATTGAAATGTTTACTAAAAAACTACCTATAGATTATTATAAAGAATTAACCGATTATATCTATGATATAATTATACCTAAACTAGAAGATATACGTATATATGATACTAAAAATGAAGAATTTAAAACTAACTTTACTTTTAGTATACAAACTTTATATGAATTATTATTTCAAATATGTAGATATCAACCAGCATATTTGAAAAGTCTAAGAATAGTTTTATATAAAGATGGTAATTTTACATATAATGACTTTGATAAATTTACAGTTGAAGAAGTTGTAGGTTATAATAAATTAATTAAAGAAATATATGGCGGATCAGAATAACATCCACAACATTATTGATTTAATCAATAATAACAACAAGATTACTTGTACCTTACCTTCAAGCAAAAAAGAAGTTAAATTAGATCGACTCAATATTAATATCTTAGAAAAAATTGATAAGATTTTTAATGATGAGATTGAAGCAGCTAATCTTTTTAATTATTATGATTTCCTAGTTAATATTGTTAAAGAGCGTGTTCAAGAAGATCTAAATTATACTGATTTTGTATATGTTTTATTTAAACTAAGACAAATAGAGAACGATAAGTTCGAAGATATAGATTTAACCGCTGTAGAACCAAGTTTCTCCAATGAAGTAACGTTTGATAAGAGTAATACTATAAAAGACCTAAACATTAGTTATACCTTAAATTATAGTCTGCCAACTATACAAAAATTACAGAAGTTAATTAAGATTTGCGAGAAAGATACAAAAGGTTTGCTGTTCTATACTCTATTCAAGTTCATTGATAGTATACAGATAGAAGTTGACGGTAATACTTCTACCGCTGATACTATTGAGGATTTGTACAAAGTGTATAAAGTAATAAGTTATAAAGCTCTCGATCAATTTGGGTTAATACCTAACAAAATAACCGAAGAGCTTTATAACTTATACAAGATTAATATCGAGAGCGATACAAGATTTTTATTAAGTGTCTAGCTTAAAAGTCTACCAATTTTATTGATAACCTGCCCAACTTCGTTATCTCTCCTATAGAATTGGTATGCAAAAGTAGCATTAAAGCTTACTACTGATCCATCAGCATTACCTATAGAGTACTCAACTGATTGTACTTCAACAGGGAAAACACCAAATAACTTGTATGTTCTTACAATATTAAACTCATTGTCTAGCTGAGCAAGAGTAATAATATTGTTATTGTGTAAGCCATCTCCAACTGATGTTTCTTCATCAAATGTCTCAGTAATCCAATTTTCCATTGCAACACGAGCTGTTGTCTGGCTATCCATATAAAATGTAATGTTATAACCAGTAGTTTCGTTATAAGCAACAGGACCAGGTACGTTAAACTCAAAACCTGAATATGGTACTGGAACTGGTTTGATCTTCTTACCAGGTAAATTAGCTGTTGTAGCGTAAACTAATTGATCCTCCGTAAATACAGAAGCTCCCTGATTAGATACATCAGTAACCCTAAACTGGTAATTACGGGCAAAATCACTAGCCTGCGCGACCTTATAAAAATCTTGTATTGTTTGATTTAAATCTGCCATAAAAATATTTATTCTCCGCTAAATGTTTATGATAAATTAAATATTTTTAATGGCAGTTGACGCAGCAACATTAAATCTATTACAGACTATAAGTAAAGGGATTGAAAGTTCTAAAGAAGAAAATAGAAATGCTTTCAGTTATATTACTAATTTACTTACATCAAGTAATAAAAATAATTCTCAATTTGAGAATGAATCTAAGTTTTCTTTTGAAAAATCTAGTCAAAGTATAGTTACTACTATAAAAGAACAGAACCGTATATTGAAAGATCAATATAACTTAATTAAAAAATATGTAGATTTTAAAACAAAACCTAATCAGTTTGAAAAAGAAAGAGAAAGAACTAGAAAAGAAACTAAAGAAAATAATCAAAATTCTTCGTCGCGGCAAAAACAAGTAAGTAAAAAAGAACCTAATAGTAAATTATATAAAGATTTACTTGCATTACTTGCTGCATTAACTGCAGGTGCTGGCGCTATAAGTTTGGTTCAACAAAACCAGACAGCTTTTAAGGCTATACAAACTGCAAAAACCGTTTCAGATATAGAAAAAATACAACGTGGTAGAGCTCGATCAGCTACAGCGAAAAATATAAGAGATTTAAGAGGACAAAAAGTTAAACCTAAAGGATCTGCTCCGCAAGTACAGGCTGCGAAAGATTTTAATAAAAAAATTGATAAAGATATACAAGATGCTAGAGGTGCTGCAAGTTTAACTCAACGTTCCCCTATTCTGAGAGCTCTATCAAATAATAGGTTTACTGCGCCGATTGTTACTGCTTTACAAAATACTATCGGTCCAGTACTGAGCAAAATAGGTGAATGGGTATCAAGTTCATTTGATGCTATTTCTAAATATGGCGCAAAAATTATAAAATGGATACCTGGGGGCGCAGCAGCATTAAAAATTTTAAGCCCTATCGCAAAATTAGGCGCAAAGGCTATAGGTCTGCCCTTAACAATTGCATTAGAATCATTTGAAGCTTTTAAGATTTTTAGCAAAGATGCAGCTGAACGAAGAAAGTACTTGAATGATTATGAGAAAGAAATTGTCTCAATGCCGATGTGGAAACGAATGATTACCGGTAACTTAAATCCGTTGAAGACTCTTGTGACTATTGAGCAGCAAAAAATGGATATTATAGCTTCAGGTACTGGGTATATTAGCAATGTTATTCAGCGTCGTAAGATGCAAGCAACCCTTGAAGAAAAACTCGCTAATAGTGAAAGAAACAGACTCGAAGTAAGTAAAGAACAACTTGAGTATTATGAATCTTTGGGTGAATTATCTGGAACCGGTCTCGGTGGAGTAAAATTTTCCACAAGAGATTACGAAGGAAATGTAACTAAACACTCTATAGAAACCAGAGCTGACTTTCAGCAATATTTGGGTTCCGAAGGGTTTGATTATGTTAAAAAGCGAGCGTTACAAAAAGGTATTTCGATGGTTGCCGCTCGACAAGAGTTGTTAAAGGAATGGGATGATGGTAAAATTAATCTAAAGGAATTTACCGGGGCCCCAACTCCTACCTCAGCATCAGCTGATGGGTTATTAGTTCCTAAAAATATACCTGACGATATTAAGGAATTCTATGAAAACGCTCCTGCAGGCGCAGCAATGAAGACTGATCCTGATTATGAAGAAAAGAATGCAGCATGGGAAGCATGGAAAGCTCGAGACGCAGAGATTACTGCAGACTTTAAATCTAGAGGATTCAAACCACCTAAAAACTTTATTAAACGAAAACCAGGTAATAATGCAAAATATGCTGACTGGAAACAAGTACAGGAAATGGGTCCGGTTGAACCTACCAAAACAGAAGGCCCTAATTTTACAGAAATAATGCAAAGTTTAAATAACGCAGCAGACAAATTCGCAGCCGCTGCAGTTAATAATGTAAGTGTGAATAATCAATCAATAACTGCTCCTACCCCTAGTTATGGTGAGAGATATAGATCTTCAACAGCTGCAGTTAATACAGGAACAGAATTCTAATTATGAGTACACTCTTTTATTTAAATCCTAATCACCCTTTAAAAAATAAAACTGCAGTAAGTAATATAATAAATCTTGCTGGGGATAATATGCCACCGTTACCTAGACCTATAGAATATAGAGCGATTGATGTAATAAAAGAGTTTAAATGGACTAAAACCATACGTAGCGAAGACTTTAATATAGATAATGTACCTGCTTTATATTTGAAAGAATATTACGTAACTCAACCAGGGTTTGCTTCAAATGTACAAAATATAACTAACAGTATTATTGATACTCTAGATACTATAAGAAATAGTGAAGTAGTTACTAACTTTTTACCTTCATTGAAAAACGAAGAGCAAGAAGCTGAAGGAGAGGGAGAAGAGCCTATAGGGACTATACAGGCAACAAGAAACAAATTGAATGCTATTGTCAATTGGGCTAATTTAGGCTCTACAGGTATACCTACAGGTGATCAAAGATACATGCGAGCATATGAAGATCTTTATGGAGTATTGTTTTCAGATTTCGAATACATAATACCATATTTTAATAATAGTTTTAAAAATATTGAAACTTCTTGGTCTCTCGATAAACAAACCAAAGGTCTAACCAAAGAGATAAGTAGTATTGGTGGCAAAAATTTGAATTTAGGGTCAGTCGCGGAAATGATCACTACAGGTTTTGGTTTTGATTTTGCAAAAACATATAACTACCCTGATAAAGGACCGTCAGTAACTTTTAATCTGTATCTAGATAATACTTACGATAGTGCGTTTGATAGTAATACTAATAATACACCTCCTTGGCAAAGAAATTGGGATTTAATATTCTTATTATTATATCAAAATTTACCTCACAAACGTAATAGAATATTTTTCGACCCACCGGTTATTTACAAAGCAACAGTACCTGGAGTATTTTCTTACTTATATAGCTATATGAGTAGCTTGCAAGTCGAATGTGTTGGTAATAGACAAAGACAGAGCGTAGGGGTTGTTACTCTCGGTAGTCAAAATACTTTTGTTGCCGCCAATCAATATTCGCCTGATTACTATACTACCTTAATACCCGAAGCTTATAAAATACAGATTACTTTAACTAGTTTGTTACCTGAGACTAAAAATTTAATGTTGTATGGGTTACAGGGGGATAATATAACAGTAAAAGTAGAACCAAGAAGACCAGGTGATGGAGTTGATCCTCGTAATGATTTAGGTATTTCAAGCACCAATGCTCAAGCTAACAGACAACGTTTTGAACGCAATACACCTAGATAAAATTATGATTACAGATTTAGACAAAACTCAAAATAATATTCCAGAGCTAGATAAACTTGAAAAATATAGATATGAAAATATTTTTAAAGTAGGGAGAAATAATAATTATTATTTTTATAATATATTAAAAACTATTACATTTCCTGAAAATCTAAACAAAGATATTTTTTATTATGAAACTATTACATCTAGGAGACCTTTAACAACTATTAGTTATAATATATACGGTAATCAAGATTTATGGTGGTTAATTGTATTAACTAATAAAATAACTAATCCTATTGAAACTATAGCGCCAGGAACTGCATTAAAGATAATAAAACCAGAGTTTGTAGATAAGATTATAACGTCAATACGTAGAAAGAATAATGTCTAAGGCACCAGAAATTAATAATCCAGTAGGTACATATTTAACTATTGATGGTGAGAAAATATTTTTTAATATAACTCTTATCAACAAAAAAGAAAATATCCCTCTACCTATAGATAATTTTATTGAACTAATTATTGAAGAAGATTTAAACTCTCCTTTTTATAAAGGTGTATTAAGAGTTAAAAATGATAAAAATAGATTTGATTTACAAGCAGTACCTACAACGCAGAAAAATTTTAACTTCATAGAAACTGGAGAAAATTTTATCACTATTGAAATAAACAAAAATAATATCTCCAAGCTTTATGTATTTTTTATAGTTGAAGAAACTACATCTGTTGAAAATGGTGAAAAGGTAAAAAACATATACATAGAAGATGCCTATTTATATAGATTAAGAAATGATCGATCATTATTTTCTACTACTAACTTATTACAGGGAGATGTAACTCAGCTATCCGATAATGATCGTCAAGTTAATGTAAGTGATGCAATACAAAACTTATTACAGACTAGTTTCGATGGTAATAATATTACAGAAGATTTATGGGCTAAATCATCTAACAAAACTAACTTTACTTCTAACTTAAAACAAAGTAGGTTAGAAGCTCTAGATTTTTTATTAGATAAAGCTATTGATACTAATAGTAATAGTCTGTTTCTATTCAAACGCAATAATTCTTTTGAACTACGAAGTATAAACGATCTTTTTGTAGATAATTTAGCAGCTAAAATAAAAAACAATTTTGGAGGTAATTTTACTCTTGTTAATGAGCAAATGCAATCTGAGCAAATGCCTCAAGTACTATCTACAAAAGTTACAGACTTTACTGTTTATAATGAAAATAGTTTACATACTTTAGAACAATTATTAAATCATAAAGTTATACGGTATGACTTCAATTCTAAGAAGTTTGATTTCTTTAATAGTGATAATACTATTGATAACACTTTAAACCACATCAAAGATAAATTTCTTAATAAAAGAACTACTGTCAATAGAGAAAGTAATGACAGAGTATCTAAAAATATTTTATATAAAATAATATATACTACAAATTCTGATGTTAATTCTTCTCGTTATGAGGGTCGTAACACTATACTTAAAAATTTAATAAGTTTGTCAACTATGCTTTCATATAAATGCAAAGGAATATATAATATAGCACCAGGTCAATTTATTAATACTTTTTATAATACAGCTATACCTAATAAGCATAGTAAGAAGCTAAACGGTAGTTGGATGGTAGTAGGATATAAGCATACATTCACTATAAATACTTTTTATTCTGAAATTGCTTGTACTAAATTTCATGAACTAATAGAAGATATATGAGCTGTCAAGTACCATTAAGAACTGCAGTACACGAACTAGTTAACAACAGATTTACTAGTTCTTATACTACTCAGATAAATGCAATAAAGCAATCTAAGCCCTTTTCTACATATCAAGTACAGTATAACTTATATAACGATCTTTATAATACAAAGCAAAAAACCGATCCAATTACTGAAGAAGCAAAGTTCTGGAAAGACGCTTTAACTAAAATTGAAGGTCTCCCTCCTGAGTTTATTATGTATTGGCATGACAAATTTGCGAGTGTACATCCTAAAGTTAAATCAGAAGTTGAAGCTTTAACTAATCTTGAAGATAGTGTGTTACAAAAAATAAGCGATAGTATCAGTAATACAGCTCGTCAAGATGAAAATGTTAGCCCTAGGTATTCTATTGCTGATGATGTAGAGTTCGATTCTATGACCCCTAGTCCTTTAACTTCTATATTACAGGATAAACTTCATGTAAATGTTTTATCTAATGTTCTTAATGCTACAGTAAAGACTAGTAGTTTTTTCAATCAAAATATTAATAAAATATATGACGGTTCTTTACAAACTACATCTCACGGTACTAACTTAGCAACTGACTTAAATCACAACAATAGACTATCTCAAAATAAACAAGAACTATTAGAAATTGCAGCAGACTTTTTAGGTAGTGTATATGAGACAGTTGCTTATTTTACAAATTTCAAACTTAATAACATACAAAAAATAGAATCGTTTGTATTTGATTTTGATGTAGAAGGTACTTCTGTACAAATAGACTTACTAGGTAACAAAGCTAATAAGTTAAACGATAATATAAAAACTACTAACTTACTCAGCTGATTCTTCAGCTTCTATAACATCCTTACCATCAATTAATTTTTTAAGAATTTCCTCTCTGCTTATTTTGAGCTTATGTTCTTGTTCTGTATATTGTAGCATTTGTTTAGATTCTACATCCATCTTTTTCACTTGCAATTGAACTTGGGCTTTCTTATCCTGTGTTACAAGTTTATTAAGTGCTTCTATGGCACCTGTTGATGCTTTTATAAGCTCAGCTAAAGAAGATATATTATCCGCATCTGGAACATGAAAGACAACTTCTTTCATATTGTCAATCATTTCCATACTATCTTGGATAAGTTTGGAAGAGTTATCTATAATGAATTGCTCTACCTTTTCTTTTTCAAGAGGCTCAATATCTTTCTTTTTAGAAAGCTGTTTAGTTTCTTTTGGAATTTCTTTAAGCTGTGCTATAATATCATTAGCTTCTTCCATAGGAGTATTTATAAGCCGTTTCTAATAATTAAACCTTGATTAAAAAATAATAATATATATCATACCTGTATGACAGAAAATGTGAATTGGAATATTGTAGATAAGCCTGCTATTAAAGTTAAGTTTTTGAAGACTCATGATGATGCTATTCTCCCTAAAGTTAACAATAACGCATGGGCTACAGGAGATTCTGGCTACGATATTTTTAGTGTAGAAGATGTTGTTATTCCTGCTCGCGGCACTACTGTAGCACCGGTAGGCATTACCGTAGCTGATATCTCTCCTGGTTACTGGTTTCGTATCGAGCCTCGATCTGGTCTTGGCTTTAAACATAACATCCAACCTCATCTAGGAGTTATTGATAACCAATATCGTGGAGATCTTGGAGTAAAGCTTTATAACTTTAGTGATACAGATGTTACGATTGAAAAAGGTAAAGCTGTAGCGCAATTTGTAGTTTATCCTCTTTTGCAAGTTGATGTGGATTGGTCTGAAGAAGTAACTGAGACTAATCGTGGAGCAAAAGGCTTTGGTTCATCTGATAAGGCATAATATGAATTTTACTGACATCTGGGTTGAAAAGTATAGACCGAGTACTCTAGACGATATTGTACTTTCTAAAGACGCTCGAGATTATTTTAATAATGTCAAGCAAAGTGGTAATCTGCCTAATCTATTACTAGTAGGTAGCCCAGGTGTCGGTAAAACTACTCTCGCGAAAATTATTATCAATGATATTCTCCAGTCGCAATATCTTTATATAAATGCGTCTGATGAGAATGGTATTGATACTATCCGTACTAAAGTAATTAACTTTGCTCAGACGCAAAGTATCTTTGGTACAATCAAAGTGATTGTGCTCGATGAATGTGATGGTTTAAGTCTAGACGCACAAAAAGCTCTTCGTAATAGTATGGAAGAGTATCATGATATTGCTCGGTTTGTTCTAACTGCAAACTATCAACATAAGATTATTCCCGCTCTTCAATCAAGATGTCATACGTTTGTATTCACACCACCTAAAGAAGAATACATTAAGCGTGTGTTACATATTATTAACGAAGAGAAAGTTGATATCGAGCATAATCATTTATCAGAGTTGATCAATAAGTCTTATCCCGATCTACGTAAATGTATTAATAATATACAAAAGTATAATATTACAGGTAAGAAAGGTAGTGTACTTAGCAATGCAGAGAGCATTGTAGTAGAATGTTTAGCTCTATTGCAGAAAAAAGATATGTATAAAGCCCGTAAACATATCATTGAAAATGAAACCTTGTTCAGCAATGATTATGATATGTTATTCAAAACTTTATTTGAGCAGCTTTATAATAATAAACTTTCTTTATCTGCAGACAAAAACAGAGACTGTATGATAACAGTCTCTGAATACTTTTATAGAAATAATATTGTAATTGATAAAGAAATTAACTTCTTTACATGCTTAATTGAAATATCAAGGCATATATTTTGAGGTGTAGCTCTCACCTGCTAATTTATAGTCCCCACCTTCAATCTTAGTTTTACTACCAATTTCTATCTCTTTATCTTTAACGGGCTCAGGTTTTTCATTTGTTTCAACCTGTTGCTCGTTATTTTTATCTGTTCTAGTACCTCTGTGATTTTCGTAAGTTTCATCAAACTCTACTAGCTCAACAGGAATAGTTAATGGATTACTATAAAATCCTGGTGCCTCTTCTACTGCAATATCAGCAAAGTGCTCACCAGAGTTTAATACGTTAGTCTCGTATTGAGCAGATTTTAAAGCACTAAAGAGAATAAATCTTCCAGCTTCTTGTAACTGAATAATACTATCTACGTAGCCTTTGCGGGCTTCATCTAAGTTTTTATACCAGTCAGAGCTCTTGACATTCGATCGAATCTTTACATAGTCTCCTGGGATAGCACTCGCTTTACTATAGCGCTGGTATACCTGTTCGTATATTTTATTGAATTTTCCCATTTTAATTATTTATGCTTTTTGTTTATTTATTAAATAATTAATATGCCTATAAATTTAGATTTTTTATCTGATGAAAGCAAAAAGTATAAAACAGATACTTTTACATATAGTGATCTGCACTTAGACTTTAGATTAAGATCTAAACTAAATAATGCTTATGTTTCAGATACTGGTACAAAAGAAGAGGTACAAGTAGATTATGATCTCGAAGCAGTTAAAAACTCTATAAGAAACATATTCAATACCAAGCCTGGTCAGAAAATATTAAACCCTGCATTTGGTTTAGATTTAAGTAGATTTTTATTTCAACCTATATCTAAAGAAACTGCAAGACAGATTGGTAGTGAGATTATGGATCAGCTCTCTTTTTACGAGCCTCGTGTTACAGTACGAAAAGTAGATATTGTAGGTAGAGAACAACAAAACGAATACTTCATAACATTGGTTATCGCTGTTCCGGAATTAAATAATTTAAATGCGAATATTAGCGGAACACTAAATGAAACAGGATTTACGTACTAAT